>Ga0224523_1000020_pt1 | contig 115733 bp, 124 predicted proteins | sample CFST50metaG_FD_182732 | JGI IMG/M metagenome (GOLD analysis project Ga0224523, IMG submission 182732) | Peat soil microbial communities from Stordalen Mire, Sweden - C.F.S.T50 | ecosystem: Environmental > Terrestrial > Soil > Wetlands > Peat | place: Sweden: Norrbotten County, Stordalen Mire... | reverse complement strand
ATGTGATGGCCGACTTTCTCGGTCAGCCGTATTTTCCCGTACAACTCGGCGATAAGGACATCCGGTCAAAACCAACATTCATCGACACGGACGTTCGCCCATTCAGCGTCGGCAGCCTCCGCGTTCACCCGATAGAACTGAGCCACCCGAAAAACGGCGGACTCGGATACCGGATTGAAGAGGGAAAAAAATCCTTCGTTTTTCTGACCGATAACGAATTGGGATTCGTGCACGGCGGGGGCCGCAGCTTTGAAGAATATGCGGCGTTTTGCCTGGGCGCCGACCTGCTTATCCACGACGCGGAATACACGCACAAGGACTACCGTCACATTCTCGAGGTTTCCGAGCGGCCGTGGGGCCATTCGCTCTTTACTGATGCGGCGCGGTTGGCCGTCATCGCCAAGGTCAAACGATTCGGGCTTTTCCACCATAACCAAAAACGGACCGATTCCCAGGTCGACGCGATGGTTGCCGGCGCACGGAGAACCATGGCAAAAAGCGCCGCGCGCATCGAATGCTTCGCCGTAGGCTCTTCGTTTGAAATGACCCTTTGATCGTATGAAAACCGGCCTCCTTTTTTTACTCATGGTTCATGTCGTTTTTTGCCAGGAAATTCTCTTCAACCGGCCCTCTCCCTTTCGGTGGTCGGGAGCGCTTTCCGCGGATTCATGCGGCGCCGGCGATTCGTTTTCCCTGCGCGTGCGCTGTGCCATAGACAAAGAATATTTCATTTACAAATCAAAAACATCCTTACGGTTTTCCCCCCAAACGGGAATTCGATTCGGAGCGCCGGTTTTTTCGGCGGTTGCGCTTCATTTCGACACATTGACCGGCAAGAATGAATCGGTGTTCGTCGACAGCATGATCGCCGTTATTCCTTGTTTTGTTTCCAAAGAAACCGTCGGTTTCATCCCCATGAAAGTGTTCATTTCATATCAGGGATGCATGAACACCATGTGCTTCCTGCCCGCAACGGACAGCCTTTCCTTCGCGCCGTATGTTCGTCCCGGTTCCCCGGTCGCGCGCGCCGCGTTATCAGCCGCTTCGCAGAGCGGCGATTCTTTTACGGTCGCAAAAACGGCATCTCCCCAAAAAGATCTTTCACCACACGGAATCGTGGCGCTGCTCCTGGCTTTTTTAGGAGGACTATTGACCAGTCTGACTCCATGCGTTTATCCGCTCATCCCGGTAACCATCGGCATTTTCGGGGCCTCCGCCGCGAAAAGCCGATTACGGGCATTCGGGCTGTCGTGCCTTTACGTAGCGGGAATAGCGGTCATGTTCTCCTCCCTGGGCTTCGTCCTCGCCGTGACGGGTAAGGTATTCGGCCAATTCATGTCGAATCCCTGGATCATCGGATTCATCGCGGCTGTTTTCGGCATTTTCGGCGTTTCGCTGTTGGGCGGGTTTGATATACGATTGCCGTCGCGGCTGAACAACAAACTATCAAGCATATCCGGTAAGTCAAGCGGACCTTTCAAGGTTTTTTTCATGGGACTTATAGCGGGAATAATCGCCGCGCCGTGCACCGGACCGTCATTAGGCGCGATTTTAACCTACGTTGCCACGACCGGCAGCCAATGGTTCGGCGCTGCCATGTTGTTTTCATTTTCGCTGGGGCTTGGTTTTCCGTTTCTCATCTTGGGAACCTTTTCAAGTCTGCTTGCCTCACGTCCTAAACCCGGCACATGGATGGATGCCGTCAAATCCGCGCTCGGCATCATCATGTTTGTCATGGCCCTATATTTTTTGCGGGGCGCGATACCGTCAATGAACCGGCTCTTCTCCGCAACGCCGCTGTATTACACGCTCATGGCGGGGTCCATAGCGTTGGGTATTTTCATGGGCGCCATCCATCTTTCATATCACGGAGCCTCGTGGAAAACAGCCGCCCGAAAAACAACGGGCTGCATCATGGTGACCCTTGGCGTATTCGGCATCATCGGCGCGGCGCTCTTCGGCGACCATGGCTATTCCGAAACAACGGGATCGGAAAAACAATGGCTCCACGACATAGACCGCGGGCTTCAACTCAATAAAGAGATGAAAATGCCCGTTATCATTGATTTCTACGCGGATTGGTGCATTGCATGCAAAGAACTCGACAAAGTAACATTTCCCGATCCTAACGTACAAAAGGAATTATCGCGATTTATTCGCGTCAAGGCCGATTTTACAAAGGACACGCCCACCGCAAAACAACGCGCGCAATCCTACGCCATTCGCGGTCTGCCCGTTCTGGAATTTTATTCCACCGACGGAAAGCGCTTATCCGAAAAAAGGGTAACGGGATTCGTAAATGCGCCGACGCTCCTGGAACATTTAAAGTCGATCCGGTGACCCATAACGAGATCATAATGGATTTATTGCCTTAAAAAGCACGAGTTATATTTAAGCGTATATATTCGGAACCAAAACCGGAGACCTAAGGAATACAATCGTATGAAACGCGCAATCGACCATGAAAGTTTCGTGGAGAAAAATAAATCCATCGCCCATTCGCAGGAGCTTGACGAAAAAGACAAAACGCTGGAGAAAAAGGGATATAGCTATCTTCAGCGTCAACAGGAAGCCTCCTGCTTTAACTGCAAGTCGAAACAGAAATGCCCGGAATTCAGACAAAAAAAAACCGGCGGCTCGTCGGGCGTCGTTTCCTTCGGCGGAGACGAAAAATTCCTGTGCGGCCGTTACGCTCCGGCAACCGTGGAAAACCGGTCCATGTCCAATAAACAGATCCGATCACTTTTGAAAAATGTAAAGCGAGGGCTCCGATGAGCGACGTAGACAAGGAAAATTCTTCGCTGGAATTGTACGAAACCGCGTATAAACTGCACTACGTTGAGGGAAATATTCCCGAGGCATGCCGTATCTATACGATCATCATCGACGAGTTTCCCAATTCAAATGAATGCGGCTACGCGGTCATCCAGTTGCAAAAAATCCAGGCCAACGACGTTGCCGACAGAATAAGAACAAGGAATTCCCCGCGGATGCTGGGGATCATCATGCCCGCTTGCATTGCGGTCTGCGTGATACTATCGCTCATCGCCATTCTATCGATTAAAAACGCGCACAACAAACTCGAAACCCTGTCCCTCGTATCGCAGGCATTGAGCATCATGTACGGCGGCTCCGACATCGATGCCTTGGAAATACTCAGCAGGGCGAAAACGCTGTCACAGGGTAAAATGAGCGCCCCGTATCTCTTGTCCGCCAATATTTACATGAACATGCAGCAATATTCGCGGGCGCGCGCTGAATTCGAAAAATACCAAAAGATCTCCGGTAAAACCGACAGCGTGTTTAAAAAAATGGTGACCGTTAAAATGGAAAAAAACGAAAGGACCCTGGTCACGTCAAAAATAGATTCAACGCCGCCTGCTCCGGCGCAACCGGCGCCGGTCGCGGAAAACGCCCCCGCCGCCGTCAAGCCGGCGGCCGTGGAGCGGGTGACGGCCCCGCCGCCGGCGCCCAGGCTGAAGCCTAGGATTGAAAAGCCCAGGCCTCTTCGTCCGTCCCGAAAAGCCGGCACCGGCTCCAACCCCGATTCAATTTCGTTTTTTTAACGCGGGACGCGAAAAATGAACATACCGGAAAACGTATTAAATCCCGTTTCCTTGGGGTTGGTTCTTGACAACAGAGGTATTTGGGTCCCTATCGCACAAATCAAGGTGGTGGAAAGCAATTTCCTCAAACATCTCGAAGCCGGCGAAGTGTTGCACGAGGGAAAGTGGATTTCCATGGAAAAATGCTTCGCTCTCAGATCGAAGACTTCCGGGATTGCGCAGGGAAACATCGAAAACGCCCACGCGCCCGACGCCGAGCGCATTTCCACGAAAAAAGGCATCCCCTGGGTAGTGGTATCGTGCGATACCGGCGAACAACATCTTGCCCCCGACAATCTGCTAAGCCTCATTCACCAAAGCGGCGTTTTCGACGACGAACTTGACGGCAATCCCGACCCATGGGAAAGCGCCGGCCGCTTGCCCCTCAAAACCATCGCCCTCGCCGCCGGAGGAATTGTCGGTTTGTCGGTGGTGATATTCGTGATTATAAAAGTTGTTTTCTGATTTCCCGGTTTTTGCAAATCAGTTCTCCATCGGTTTTAAAGCTGATCGATAACGGTGAGAAGCTCTTAAAAAACAACCCAATGTTAAACTACTCAACGACCACCGTCCCCCTAATCCGGAAGGAGTATGCATGACTGAGGGCAAACGATTCGGTTTCGATACCCGCATGGTGCATGCGGGGCACATACCGGACGCGCAAACCGGAGCGCGGGCGGTCCCCATTTACCAGACCACATCCTACGTTTTTAATTCCGCCGATGAAGCAGCCCAGCTTTTCGACCTGAAGCGATACGGTCACATTTACAGCCGCATCAGCAATCCGACCGTCGCGGTTTTCGAGGAGCGCATGGCGTCGCTTGAAGGGGCCACGGGCGCAGTGGCTACATCGAGCGGCATGTCGGCGCAGCTCGCTGTTTTCATGACGTTACTGGCGCCCGGCGACGAAATTCTCGCATCGTCGCATTTGTATGGCGGCAGCGTCACGCAGCTCTCGCATACGCTGAAAAAACTTTCCATAACCGTTCAATACGCTTCGCCGGAAAATATCGATGCATGGGAGTCATTGATTACGCCTCGCACCAAGGCCCTGTACGGCGAGACGATTGGAAACCCGCGCGGCAGTATTTTGGATATCGAGCGGCTCGCCAGTCTCGGCGATAAGCATAAAATTCCGCTCATCGTCGACAATACCATGGCAACGCCGTACCTTTGCCGTCCCATGGAGCACGGCGCTTCCATCGTGGTGTATTCGGCCACGAAATTCATAGGCGGCCACGGCAATTCCCTGGGCGGCGTGGTGCTTGATTCGGGAAAATTCGATTATTCGCGTTTCCCCACGATTGCCGCCCCGTCGCCCGCGTACCATAATCTCCGGTTCTATGACACCTTCGGTCATTATGGTTTTTTGATGAAGGTCCGCTCGGAAACCGTGCGTGATACGGGGTGTTGCTTAGCGCCGATGAATGCGTTTTTATTGTTGCAGGGGCTCGAAACGCTTTCGCTTCGCATGCAGCGGCATGTGGCAAACGCGCAAAAGGTCGCGGAGTATTTGAAAGGGCATCCCCAGGTCGCCTGGGTGGCATACGCCGGACTGCCCAACCATGCGTCCAACGAGCTTGCCCGAAAATACCTGCCGCAAGGGACCGGGGCGGTGTTGTCATTCGGTATAAAGGACAAGAACGGCGAAGGCGTCCGGCAGGCGGGGAAGAGGTTTATTGAAGGGTTACAACTGTTCAGTCATTTGGCCAATATCGGCGACGTGCGCAGCCTGGTCATTCACCCAGCGTCAACGACGCACCAGCAATTGACTGATGCTGAACTTGAAGCGTGCGGCGTAGGCGCTGATATGCTGCGATTATCGGTTGGAATAGAAAATGAGGAGGATTTGCTATGGGATCTGAGTCAAGCCTTTCATGCCCTATAACGCTCAATACGGCGCTTACGCCCGAACAGCAGGCGCTCTATCAGGATGAGGCGGTAATTCGCCGGATTCTCGCCGATTGCAAAACCATTGCCGTGGTCGGACTTTCCACGGATACTCAACGGGCGAGCTATTTCACGGCGTCCTACATGCAATCGTTCGGATATCGGATTATACCCGTAAACCCTAAAGGCCAAACGATTCTCGGAGAAAAATGTTATCCTTCATTATCGGCCGTTCCCGAAAAAATCGATCTGGTTGATATTTTTCGTCCGGCATACGATTGTCCGCCCATTGTTGAAGAGGCAATTGCCAAGGGCATCGGCGCGATATGGTTTCAATTGAAAATCATCAATCTTCAAGCGGCCGAGCGCGCGCGGAAGGCTGGAATGAAAGTGGTGATGGACCGGTGCGTGAAAATGGAGCACGGGCGATACGCCGGGGGGCTGCATGAAGCGGGAATGAATACCGAGATTATAACCGCGAAACGCGCGACATTACATTTGCCGGTGTAAGTATTTTACGAAATCTTTAATCGCCCGTGTTTTTGCAACCCCCGGCGGAAGTGTTACTTCGAGAAACTCCCCTGGAGCACAATCTCCGATTTATCAGGATGGTTTGTTTTAATAACGACATCCCCTGAAGCCGCTTTTTTCAGGGCGGGGGGATACAGTTCCAATGAATAGGACCGATACCCATCGGCTTGCGCGGCGGCGGCGGGGATACACTTGAATTTTATCGTGATGGGTACGTTGTTTTGCCACTCGGGCCCAATACCTTGCGAGGTTACCTTGAAAGTAACCTCAGTCACCGCAAGGTCGTTCTTTTTTGAAGAGAGGGTGACCGTATGAAACGAATCGGGCTTAACGTTTGTAAAGTTGACATATTGTTCCGAAACATCGATAATGCCCTGAATCAATGCCAGGATTTCAAGCCGGATACTTGATTGCGTCGTGTCGTTTGAGGTTACGGTGATGGTTTTCGTGATAGGCCCGCTGTGGTATCCCTTGATATTGACTTCGGATTCTAGTATCGAGCTCTTTCCGGGTTGAACGAGCGAGTCGTACTTCACGACCGTACAACCGCATCCGGGCCGGGCGTTAATCCTTAAAACCGCGTCGCCGGAATTTTTAACGATGAAGCGCGCTTTCAATTTTTCCGTCTTTCCTTCAATCACGGAACCGCATTGAAATGAAGTTTTTTCGATGTTGATTTTAGGTGATGCGAACAGCGCCGTTGCGCTAAGCAGAATTAAAGCAGAGAGTCGGGAACGAAACAGTGACATGATAAAACCTCCGTTATAAAAAGTTATTTTTTCTACACCTCATGCTGCCGGACCGGTACATATGGCGTATTTTTAGTTCAACGATCTCCTTTATTTGAAGAACCGATTTAAAAACTTTAAGAAAATTAATTCGTGGTGATATTCCTTTGAAAAATTTTATTTTTAATGAAGTAACCGGTTTTCCTGGGACTGATTTGCGACAGGTAAATAATGAGTGTACTGGTAACTGCGCCTGCGATGAGCGCGTTGATCCAGTTATGCGCCATGATGTAGCGCAGGGCGCGTTCCTGCCAGCACTTGACAAAATCATCAAAGAGCGTGGTTGGCGTAAGGTTAATAAGCCTGTTCGGCTCGCGCACTAGTAAGCCCACGGCAAGGGTGCTTAAGAGCACGCAAGCGCCCGATACCCACATGGTTCCGCGAATTCCTACTAAATCCGCCAAGACTCCACCGACGACTGGGCCTCCGATGCTCCCGATCGCTGCCGCGGATTGAGCTATTGCCACGTACCGACCGGCCTTTTCATTCGGCGTATTGGTTGCAATAAGCGCAAAAGAGCCGGGTAAAAATCCGGTGAGTATTCCGTTAAGAAACCGAAGGAGCGCAAGGTGCCAGGGCTGGGTGGTAGGGCATTGAAGACGTAAAATTACTATTTAATCCTAACTAAAATAATGGGTTGTGTTAAATAAATTTGGATTTGTTTTAATTTCTTGGTTATTTTGATGTTGAAAAAGTTAATGAACTAATCCAGCACCAAATGTCCTTATTGCTCATGATTAACCGGAGTAAAGAACCTTACACTATGATTGATTTTACCAGTGAACAGCTTGAACGCTATAGTCGCCATATTCTTCTTAGCGAAGTTGGTATCGAAGGGCAGAGAAAAATATCGTCAAGCAAAATACTTATTATCGGCCTGGGCGGGCTTGGGGCTCCAGCGGCTTTATACCTTGCTGCGGCAGGAATCGGCAGGCTGGGAATTGTGGACGGCGATTATGTGGAACTTTCTAATCTTCAACGCCAAATCATTCACTTCACCTCAGATGTAGGAACTTTGAAAGTAAACTCGGCCGCGTCAAAAATCAGGGCTATTAATCCGGATGTCGACGTCTATCCGATTCGTGAGCATGCCCATGCGAAAAATATTCGCGGGATTATAAGGGACTACGATTTCGTTATTGACGGAACAGACAATTTTGCCGCGAAATTCCTGATTAACGACGCTTGCGTATTAGAGAAAATACCATTTTCTCATGGCGGCATACTGGGGTTTGTCGGGCAGACCATGACCATAGTACCGGGAACGTCGGCATGCTATCGATGTGTTTTTTCCGATCCCCCGCCCAAAAACAGTATTCCCTCCTGTTCACAAGCCGGAGTTTTGGGACCTGTCGTAGGTATGGTAGGGACTCTACAGGCCATGGAGGCGCTAAAATGTATAACCGGCATCGGCACACCGCTTCTTGACCGATTATTGACACTAGATGCAACAACGATGGAGTTTAGAAATATTGCTCTCCACAAACGTCAGGATTGCCCACTATGCGGTAAAAGTCCTACGATATTCGAACTGCATGATGATATATCGATAATTTGTGATATGAAAAATAAAATGTAAGCCTTGGCGTGCGTTATTAAATTGAAGCAAAAGTACGATAAATTATTAATCTTGACTTTTTTGATTGTATTAGTTATATTAATCCATAAGCTTAAATTCATTATCAAAACAGAGAGCAGTGTGAGGAGGATCATATGCTGACAGCATCCATTACTTTATCGCAAAAGAGAAACAGCACTCCCTTTTCCGCTTTTTCCATCAATTATGTTTGCAGGAATTTTAAATCGGAAGTACTCATTTGCCGCGGAAGCTCAAAATCCTTTGATACAAAATCTATTGCTCAACTACAAGAGTTTGCTGCGGAAAAAAGTCCGGATATTGAAATAATGGTCAATGGTAATGATGAATTGAATGTAGCCGGCGCGCTCATTGATTATTTCAATCATGGTTTGGGAATTTAACAAAGGAATTGTTCCATGGCTTCGAAAAAGCTTTCGATTATAGTTTTCAGCGGCGATTTCGACCGGGCAGTCGCGGCATTTACCCTTGCAACCGGCGCTGCCGCGGTCAACTGGGAAGTTAATCTGTTTTTCACCTTTTGGGGACTTGATATCATAAAGAAAAACCGGGGCCGGTCGTTCATCGGGAAAGGGTTCCTGGCGCGTTTTTTCAATTTTCTTTTAGGCGGCAGAAAAAACTTACCGCTGTCGAGGCTCAATTTCGGCGGAATCAGTCCGGGCCTTATGACGGGAATGATGAAAAGCAAAAACGTGGCGACGCTCGACGAACTGATTGCCGCGGCCCAGGCGCTAAAAATCAAGTTTATTGCTTGCGAAATGGCAATGCATATTCTCGGGCTTACAAAGGAAGACCTCATCGACGACGTGAAAGAGATTATCGGAGTACCGACATTTTTAAAATATTCCGAAGATACGCAAGTTCTTTTCATTTAATTAAGGACCGATCAATGAAATCAATCGACGTAACCAAAGAACATTGCCCCATGACGTTTGTAAAAGTCAAAGTGGCGCTCGCTGATCTTGCTATAGGGGAACAGCTTGATGTTCTGCTTAAGCCCGGAGAGCCCCTTGAAAATGTTTCGAAAAGCGCCGAGGGAGAAGGAAACCGTATTATCGAAATCCGGCAGGACGGAGGAAATTATCATGTTGTTATCGAAAAACACGGTTTTCTTAATTCCGGTTGCGGCGGAGGCTGTAAAATGCAGGACAAACGGACATAGTGTTGCCGATTGACTTATAGTATGTTTATCAAAACGCACCGGCAGCTCACCACGAACGGTGCGTTTTTGTTTAACGATAGGATTTGTATGATAAAAAAGACATTCGTTGTACTAGAAGAACATGGAATTCATGCACGACCGGCTTATAAAATCGCCGACACCTGCAGACATCTGGATTCGAAAGTCACGCTTTGCAAAGGATGCGAAGAGGCCGATGGGTGCTCGATTCTTCAGGTAATGCTCTTAGCTGCAAATAAAGGGTCTGAAATTGAAGTCACGGTTGAAGGAGGAAATGAGGACGCTTCTATTGCCCAAATTACCGATTTATTTGAAAATGGTTCAGGAATATGATCTTACCTGCGGACACTTCGAGAGCCTCAGTGTCCGCCAACGAAAACCTTGAATTTGCACAAATTTCGCACCCTGAGGTTCTCGAAGGGTGCTTGAGAAGTAGTTTTGCAATTAACTCATTATATATCAACTAGTTACACTCATTCACAATATTTTACTATTTTCAACTTGATTTAATTGGTAGGATTAGTTATATTAAATACCATGAGTTCATCAGACAACATTCAAGACAAATCAGGACAATGCGATCGAGTAAATGCTCGAATCAATGCCACGCTCAAAGGCATTCGTTATGGAAGCGTTATTCTGACAATTCATGATTCGAAGATCGTTCAAATCGACCGTATCGAAAAAAGCAGGTTCGATGATCTTTATCTTGAAAATGGCGATGGCATATAAACATAGAAGGGAGGCATAAGCGAAAATAATAAGTGATCGTTATTATTCCAGCAATTAAATATATGTAATTTTTGTTTGTATAACCCCATACACGCATGTCACCCTGAGCTTATCGAAGGGTCGTTTCTATAGAGTAATAAACGGTTTCCTTCGGTATGCTCTGGAAAAACTATCGGCTCACCGTGACAACGGGTGAAATTGTACTCATATTTAATTGCCGGACTAATAGTCTCGATGTTTCGTTATTGTAAAGGGACAACCCTTTAAAAAAAATCACTATCACGCATTGCAATGTTGACCAGTCTACTGGAAGCATTCTCTGGATTACAATTGGAAAGGTGTATTTCATGAGAATCAAAGTATCTCACATAATCCTGCTCCTTGGAGTAGTGTTGAGTCAACAACCGCTCCAAGCGGAAAACGTCCATCAAAAAAACGATTCATTGGCCCAAGTAAAATCCTCGGATACGCATCCTGCGGACACCGTGGCGGCCAAAGACAATATTCCCGCTCGTTCATCGGATCTTGCGGCCTTGGAAGACCGATTAAATAATAATCTGCGGCTTACCATAGCCTCTCAATGGACGATAAATTTGTCCGGCTATGGAATACTAGGACTTCAGTCCTCGCAGGCAAAAAGCGGCGCCGCAAATCCATACCTTTCGTTATATGTTCCCGGCGCCGGAATAACGTTAGGTGGGCTCTTACGTCAAGACCCCTATAAAGACGGTGATCTTAGCTACTCATTACAATTCCTCTACGGAACCAGCGCAGGATCAACGACCCTGAGCTTTGGGAACGTTAGCTTGAATTGGGCTCTTTTAACGAACAAACAAAAAGAAGACCCGTTCTATGATTTGAGCATTACGGCCGGTCAACAATTGCTTCCGTTTGGTTCCGATAACCTCGCAGGTGAAGATAAAAGACCGACCATAGCCTATGCCCAATATACGTCGAAAGTAGGGAGCGGTCGCGATATCGGTTTACTTTTAGATAACGGGTTCTGGAACACCACGGACCCTACCAATAGCCTAACTGTTCCCAAGTTAGAAGTGCTGGCCGGGCTTTTTAACGGCGCCGGCGCAAACAACCTAGATACCGGCGCTTTAACAAGCAAGGACGTATTCCTTAAGGCCATTTACAATCCCGTTCAAGACTATACCAATTTATTCGGACAACTTTCTTTTGCGGGAAGCGCCTGGTGGCACGGTCTTGATTGGCAATCGGAAAATCCAACGGCCGGCGAAAGCAAAGAACTCCAAGTCCCAACACAACGGTATGCGGGTGAAATCGATTGGCTCAAAAAGCCTTTGCAATTAACTCTGGAATATGTTTCATTTAAAAAATCTCCTATTGTTCATCCGACCAAAGCCGTCGATACAACAGGAAACAGCTTTGTAGGAACGGTGTTCTGGACCGATGATGCATTACCTAACTTTCAACCTCTTATCCGCTACGATTACTTCGATCCGAACTATGCCAACAATGATCAGCTCAACGCCAAGGGCATCGCCCCCAACAAAAGCGACGCCTCCGAATGGATTACCGCCGGGTTTAACCTGTATTTGTATCAAGTATATCCGCTTGCCTGGAGGCCCTATGCCGTTAAAGAAACCAATCGCGTGATAAAACTGCAAGCTAACTATACGTGGAAAATCGAACAAACTAATGGAAACTGGGTAGATAAAACACAAAACAATGTTTTTGCGGTTTGGGCTTTCTTCTTGTTCTAACATTTTTCATGGAAAGGGGGATGTTTTTTATGGACTGTAGTTGTTGTCGGAAAAATCAAATTACCGGGGAAATGCCCCCAAAATGTTTGCGGGAAAAACATATAATAATCAATTTTTTTAAAGGAAAAATTAAAATGAAACAGTTGTATTCTTTAGCGTTTTTTGCGCTCGCGTCTCTGGCAACGCTCGTAAATGCCGCGGATAAATTTGTTTACATTCCATTATCAGCAGAAGTTGCCATTGGGGCAAGAAAAGGTTGGACTGATTCGCTTTTTGGCCCGCTTGGTTACAAGGTCAAAGTCGTGGACATGACAACAGTCAAATTATCGGGAGCAACCGTCGCTGCACTTGACCGAGGTGATATTAATTTTGCGAGTGCAATGGCATATATGGCCACGGATTACAAGCTCAATGGGTACAATACGCGCGTTATCCTGGCTGCCCAGCCCACCATCAGAAAATTCGTGATTACTTTCGTTGCCAAGGATTCTCCCTATAGGACCGAGGGTGATCTTAAGGGAAAAACCCTCGGCACGATCCGCTATTGCTGCGGATATGCCGGGGCCCTTGAAATTTTCCAACATGCGGGTTATCCGATCGATACTGACCTTAAAAAAGGCGATGTCCGCGTTTGGATTGCTCCGGGAAGCCAGCAAAGCCGCGATGCTTTGATTTCCGGGAGAATTGATGCAGTGTCGGACCATATCGTGGCAGTTCCGGCGCATGCGTCTGCTTATCTGCAAGGGCTTTACCGGGTGCTTGATTCGCTGCCCGATAACTCCATTTACCATAACTATGGCGGACGCGAATACTATTACGGAAAAGCCGACTGGGTAGACAAGCATCCTGATTTGGCCCAGGCTTTTGCAAAGCTGCTCGTAAAAGTAAGAAAATGGGAAAATAACGGTCACCTGAGCGAAGCTGCCCAAATTGCTTCCACGGACTTGCGCCAACCGCTTGGAGTAACAACCTTACAGATCCAAAATGAGGAATGGGGTTCGCATCCGCTCTTTGAGCCATCATGGGACAAAACCGTGGAATCCCTTAAAAAGCTCCAGGTTGAATATAAAAACCTCGGCGAGCCCTTGTATCTCAAGAAAACGCTTTCGGAGCAGGAGCTTGAGTCATTTGTTGACAAGAGGTTTTTCGACGACGGCCAATACTCGGCATATAATTGATTGAAAGGTAGTTGTAGATTTTGCTTATACCTCCTCAATCCCCTGCGGGGAATTGAGGAGGTGATTTTGAGAAGGGCCTTTAAAAGGCCCTTCAATTCTTCAAAATAAACATTGCTTAGCGCAAGGGGTTTTGTAATGACTGCAAATCAAGAAATAATAAGTAAACCTTTTTGGGCATCGGCAATCCCCATCAAGTTTATAAAGAGGCACGATAAAATCGCAACGGGTAAAATTAACCGTACATCTTCAACTAAAGAAGTTGCCCGATACGTATCCTTTGTTTTGCCTGCCGGGATAATCGCCCTTTGGGTTGCCGCAACACATTTGGGATGGATCAAGCCCTACTTTATTCCGAAACCGGAAACCATTTTCAACAGGTTTATTGAAATGATGACAAAAGACAAATTTCTCAATGATTTTTGGATTTCATTTCACATAATGCTGATCGGATATCTTTTAGGCGCCTTATTCGGCCTACTCAATGGAATATCAGCGGGATTGTCGCGTTTTGTGGACAAATTCATATCACCCACCATTAATGTTTTTCGCCAAGTCCCGCCGATAGCATGGCTCCCTATTTTTATTCTTTTCTTTGGCATTGGAAGCACCATGAAAATTGTCTTTCTTGCAATGGTCGTTTCCATTCCCATTTTTCTTAACACCTTTCAGGGGATTCGAAGCGTCAGTAAAGAATACCTCGAAGTTGCGCAGGTTTTTGAATATTCAAGTTTCCAAACCCTTAAAAAAGTTGTTCTGCCTGCCGCGTTTCCGGCAATTTTTACCAGCTTGCGATTTTGTCTTGGAGCTGCCTGGGGAATGATCGTCTTTGTTGAAATGATGAATGGCAAAAATGGCATGGGTTGGGTACTCAATGATTCGATGGAACTTTTAGATACGCCTCGGACCTATGTAACCATTGTTGTTATAGGGTTTGTCGGTTTTGCTTTCGATTGTATTCTTTCACTTGTTGAAAAAAATCTCATGAGCTGGAAACGACAGGCGCTTTAAAATTAAAAGGGAACTGCTTAGCCGCCCCCTAAATCTCCCGCAGGGGGACTTTGCATTTGGTTCCCCCTAGGGGGAAACGTTAGGGAGGAGGCGCTATAAAGTGAGCAGTTGCATTAAAAGCCGGCATACATTGAAATAGTCATTGTTTTGTAATGAGTAACGACAGGAGCATTGATGAGCATCGATAAGCATGAAACATTCGTAAAATTAAGCCGCTTGACTAAGATATTCAACAAGGGCACGGACCATGAAGTCACCGCCTTGCAGGATGTTGATTTAACCGTTGCCAAAGGGGAATTCGTTTCAATTATCGGCACTTCGGGTTGCGGTAAAACAACGCTGTTACGTATAATTGCAGGTTTGGAAAACGAGTATGACGGCCAGGCCTTGCTCAATGGAACGCCGATTCTGAAACCGGGTCTTGACCGAGGCGTCATTTTCCAGGACCATAGACTTTTGCCCTGGCTGACCATCGAAAAGAACGTCGGCTTTGGTTTGCGCACCGGAGAGAAGGCGGCGAGGGCCGAGCAAATCCAAAACCATATCAACCTCGTTGGGTTAAAAGGGTTTGAAAAATCTCTTCCCCATCAACTGTCGGGCGGCATGGCGCAGCGGGCCGCAATCGCCCGTGGACTTGTCAATAAGCCGAAAATTCTTCTGCTCGACGAGCCTCTGGGCGCGCTGGATGCGCTTACCCGCATGCACATGCAAAAAGAACTCGAACGGATTTGGAAACAGGAAGAGAAAGCGGAGCGCGAAGAAAACGTAGGGAGCGCCCTTACGATGATCATGATCACGCATGATGTCGAGGAAGCAGTTTACTTAAGCGACAGAATCGTCATTATGTCCGCGCGGCCAGGCCGCATCAAGCGCATCGTGGAAGTCCCGCTTGCGCGTCCGCGCGACCGCGATAGTTATGATTTCATTAAAATAAAAGACGAACTATTGTCGGAATTTCAATTACAGGCAGAAAAATATTTCGCATATACCATATAACACGATTCATCGGACTAAAGGATGGACAGGATTTTGCTGAAGACAAAAGAATTAATATCTTATTGCAAGTAAATGATCCGGTTAACTTTTTGAAAGGGGACGTCTAATGGCAAAGATCGCAGGTAACTTAACCGACCTTATCGGCAACACGCCGCTTCTGGAACTAAAGAACTACGGCGCAAAGGAAAATATTGCCGGACATGTCATCGCGAAACTTGAATCATTCAATCCGGCAAGTTCGGTCAAAGACCGCATCGGCTGGGCAATGATAAAAGACGCTGAGGACAAAGGCCTAATATCAAAAGACACGGTGATTATCGAACCCACGTCCGGCAACACCGGAATCGCGCTTGCCTTCGTGGCCGCGGCGCGGGGCTATAGGCTTATTCTTACCATGCCCGATACCATGAGCGTTGAACGGAGGAATTTATTGAAGGCCCTCGGCGCGGAAGTGGTCCTTACTCCGGGTTCCGAGCGTATGCCCGGCGCAATCCGTAAAGCCGAAGAACTTGCGGCGCAAACGCCCAATTCTTTTATTCCGCAGCAGTTTACCAATCCGGCAAACCCTGAAATACATAAAAAGACCACCGCAGAGGAAATCTGGCGCGACACCGACGGTAAAATCGACGCATTTGTTTCGGGCGTGGGTACGGGCGGCACCATAAGCGGGGTCGGCGCGTTTCTTAAGCAAAGAAAACCCGACGCAAAAATATTCGCCGTGGAGCCCTTCGAATCTCCCGTTCTCTCCGGCGGCGTGCCCGGCCCGCATCGCATACAGGGAATCGGCGCGGGATTTGTGCCGCAGAATTTCGACCGGTCGGTGGTCGATGAAATTTACAAAGTGCGTGACACCGAGGCCATTGCCGCGGCGCGTAAGCTGGCCGTAACCGAAGGGCTTTTGGTAGGCATTTCATCCGGGGCCGCGGCTTTTGCGGCAACGCAAATCGCTCGGCGCGAGGAATTCCGGGACAAAAACGTCGTCGTGATCTTACCCGATACGGGTGAGCGGTATTTGTCGACGGTCCTTTATCAGGAACAGTAACTCTATGAGCCATGAAATTCCCCCGGTGAGCGGGAATTGGGCTACCGTAAAAGAAAGTAAATCGACGTTCCAAGCTTTTGACCTCACCCCCCTCTCCCCCAGGAGAGGAGGAGGAAAACAAAATAAGGGTCGAAGAGTTTTGCACTTAGCAAAGAACAAAGGAGATAGTTTCATGTCTGATTTCATAGAAAAACCCCGGTACGCCTGCGCTTTGGGCGGAGCACTTGCAACCGTTAATGCGCTCCCCCGTTCCGTGGCCATCCTTCATGCGTCGCTTGGCTGCGGCGGTATGACATCCGCCGCCCTTAACGGAGCGTCGGGGTATCTTGGCAGCGGTTATTGCGGCGGCAATTCAATCCCGGTGAGCGGCATTACCGAAAAAGAGATCGTTTTCGGCGGGGCCGAACGTCTTGAAGAACAAATAAAAAACACGGTCGAGATCATCGACGCGGATTTGTTCGTTGTCATAACCGGGTGCACCGCGGAAATCATCGGCGACGATGTTGCCTCCATCGTGCGGGATTATAACGACAACCGCGTTGGAACGCCTCCCCTCATCTTCGCATCCGGGGCCGGGTTCAAAGGCGATTCCCTGTTCGGTTACGATTCCGTATTGCAAAGCATATTCCGGGACTATCTCGAGGCGGCCAAAACGGTCAAAAAGGGCCTGGTAAACGTATGGGGAATTCCGCCGGGGCAGGACGTTTTCTGGGAAGGCAATTTGCTTGAAATCCGCCGCATCCTCGAAGGTCTCGGGCTTTCAGTCAATACGTTCTTCACGTCGCGGGATGATCTTGACGCAATAAAGGGCGCGGCGCAAGCACAGTTTAATATCGTACTCTCATCCGTTTATGGCAAGGCCGCGGCGGAAACGTTCAAGGAAGTTCATGGAACTCCGTATCGTTCCCTTGATTTGCCCATCGGGGCCAAAGCCACCGAAGAATTCGTAACTTCGGTTGTCAAAGAGCTTGTCCTGGATGTCAAGAAATCGGCCGCGTTCTTGTCCAAGGAATCGCTTGAATACTATCGTTTCTTTAACCGCGTGATCGACGCCTACAGCGACATCGACTTGCAGCGGTATACCGTCATTGTGGGCGACGCGAATTACGCGCAGGCCCTTACTAGTTTTGTCAAGAACGAATTAGGCTGGATTCCCTACTTGGTTGCCATAACCGACCAGGCTTCCGAAGAACAAAAACTCGATATTTCAGACCGGTTCAAGGGTGTTTTGGATACGCCGGAACAAACCGTCGTGTTTGAAACCGATACAAGCCTTATTTCCGATTTATTGTTTCAGCGCTGGCCCCGGCCCGACGGAAGCAGGTTTTATCGGGCCTTTAGCCCGGCGTTCGTACTCGGTTCACGGCTCGACAAGGATTTTGCCGACAGCATCGGCGCAGGGCATTTGTCGGTGTCGTATCCTGTTTCAAACAGAGTGGTTTTAAACAGAGGCTATGCCGGATACCACGGCGGCCTGCACCTTGTTGAAGACATTTACACATCAATTTTATCGGGCCGATAGAAAAGGACACTACCATGAGTTACCTTGACAGAAACGCACCCCCTACACGCGATGAGCGCCTTGGCGCTTGCAGCGCATTCGGCGGCACGGTCAACGATTTACTGGAAGGATCAAAACAAGGCTGCCTTGGCGGCAACAGCCGCACTTTTGCGCAATCATCGGGTTGCCAGATGATGTTATCGCTTGCCATTGCCGGGACCATTCCCGAATCCGTGGTTATTTTTCACGGGCCGGTAGGCTGCGGGAGTTGCTTACTGGCAAGCCCGGGCTTAAGCAAGCAAAACCAGCTCGCGCGCGGCAACACCGATTCCATCGGTCAGGTTTGGTTTTCCACCAACCTGTCGGAGTCGGAAGTGGTGTCCGGCGGCGAGGCAAAACTTGAAGCCACGATTCGCGAAGTCGACCGCCGTTTCAGGCCGCAGGCCATATTCCTTACCGCCACCTGCGTTCCTGCGGTCATCGGCGACGACATCGACGGTGTGGCCCAGCGGCTTAAAGGCCAGGTTTCAGCAAAACTTTTGCCCTTGCACTGCGCGGGATTCAAAACAAAAATCATCGCCACCGCCTACGACGTCGTGTACCACGCGATCCTTCGGTATTTAATGACCGACGACAACGAAAACCGGGAGCCCGTGCTCGAAAACGAAACAAAAAAGCTCGAATACGAAGCGCGCAAGAAACGCACGGTCAATTTGCTCAACGTGGCCTCAATGAGCCGCGTTGACGAAGTGGAGCTCGTTCGGCTTCTAAAGGCCCTTGGCCTTGAGGTCAACATTTTGCCCTGTTTTTCGCCGCCCGACAGGTTCGTACGCGCCAAAGACGCGGCGGTTTCCATAAGCATTTGCGCAACGCACGACGATTATTTCGTGGAGCACCTCAAGGAGCTCTATGGCGTGCCTTACATTCTCAACACAATCCCTATCGGGCTCGACAACACGCGCAAATGGCTTTTGGACATCGCTGATTTTTTCAATATCCGCGAGCAGGCGTTAAAGCTCATCGAAATCGAGGAGGCCACGGTCAAGGCCGCGCTTGCCCCCATCAGGGCGAAGCTCCAGGGAAAAACCGCCTTCGTCTGCGCCGGGGAAATTCGCGCAGGGTCAACGGCAATTCTTCTTGAAAATGATTTGGGCATGAAGGTCCTTGGCGTTCGGGCATATCACTACGATAAGTTCGGCGACGTTTTGTTCGATTCCTTCCCGAGAAAAGACGAATTGCAGGTCAATGTGGCCAGCTCGCAGCCCTTTGAACAGGTCAATTTGCTCAACCGGCTTAATCCCGACGTTTATCTCGGTCATCTTGGCGGTAATGTTTGGGCCGCAAAATCAGGTTTGCCGGTGCTCCCTATTTTCGGGCCGCTCAATAGCTACATGGGTTACAAAGGGACCTTTGAACTTGCCGCGCGTTTGGACAGACTGGTGACCAATCCGGCGTTCTATACCAACCTGAAAACCACGTCGCGTCACCCGTACAAAGACTCCTGGTACAAACAAAACCCGTTTACGTTCATTAAACAAGGCAAACCCGAGGCACAAACCGCGGGGGCCGCGCTATGAGTGCAGTAACGCATAATGCGCCCGTGCCGCTCCCCAATGTTCGCGTTGCGGTGGCAACGTCAACCGGAGAGCGGGTCGACAGCCATTTTTCCCAGTCGCCGTTTTTCGACATTTACGATATTAAGGAAGGCGCGTGGAAATTTGCGCAGCGGCGCGCCAATACGGAGGCCTCATGCGGTTGTCACAGTCAAACACCGGGGGAAAGCGCCGGACATGCATTTGCCAAAGTCGCCGTGTTTATATCTGATTGTCAATTTGTCGTGGCGAACCGGATCGGTAGCGGCGCGGTCGGCTACCTGGTTGACCATGGGATCCGCGCGGCGCAATTCGACGACACCGTGGAAAACGCCCTGCGCGCCTTAATTGCATCAGGTAAACTTACTAAACTTCTCAGAAGACAGGAACGGAAATAACCATTATGGCCAAGAAAATCAAACAAATCGCGATTTACGGAAAAGGCGGGATCGGCAAATCAACCACCACGTCGAATATCAGCGCGGCCCTTGCGGTTGCGGGCTACAAAGTCATGCAATTCGGCTGCGACCCGAAAAGCGACTCTACCAATACGCTCCGAGACGGCAAGTATATCCCTACCGTTCTCGATACGCTCCGTGAAAAAAACGTGGTCAAGCCCCATGAGGTGGTTTACGAGGGTTTTGCCGGGGTCTACTGCGTTGAAGCCGGCGGACCGGCCCCTGGCGTGGGATGCGCAGGACGCGGAATCATTACTGCGGTCGAGCTTTTTAAAAAGGGCAAGGTATTTGAAGAACTAGACCTTGACTTCGTCATCTTCGACGTGCTCGGCGACGTGGTGTGCGGCGGGTTCGCCGTTCCTATCCGTGAAGGAATCGCCGAACACGTATTCACGGTTTCGTCGGCGGATTTCATGGCGATTTATGCGGCAAATAACTTGTTCAAAGGCATTAAAAAATATTCCAACAGCAAAGGCGCGCTTTTGGGCGGACTCATCGCCAATTCGATCAACGCGCCCTATGCCAAGGAAATTGTCGATGATTTCGTCGCGCAAACGCATACGCGCGTGGTGGAATACGTTCCTCGATCGGTGACGGTTACCCAGGCCGAGCTCCAGGGAAAAACCACCATTGAGGCGTCGCCGGATTCCGATCAGGCCCATGTTTACAAACGCCTAGCTAAATCCATTGCGGAACATGAAGTATCGATAGTGCCTCAGCCGCTTGAGCAAAACGAACTTCGTTTATGGGCCGACAAATGGGCCACGCACCTTTTGGCGCTTGCCAATAGCGAAGTGCGGGGCCAGGCGATGGCAATTTAAAGGAAAAAATATATGGCCGACTTATCCAAACACCCCTGTTTTAACGCGGAAGCGCGTTTGCAATTCGGCCGCATCCACCTTCCGGTCGCTCCGGCGTGTAACGTCCAGTGTAAATTCTGCGATCGCAAATACTCATGCGTCAACGAAAGCAGGCCGGGCGTTACCGCGTCGGTCATGACCCCCGCGCAAGCCATGGTCCATTTGGACCAGGTGGTTTCGCAGCGTAGCGACATCTCGGTCGTGGGTATCGCCGGGCCCGGAGACCCGTTCGCCAATACCGAGGCGACGCTTGCGACGCTTAAGCTCGTGCATGACAAATATCCGAACATGCTTTTGTGTATTGCAACCAATGGACTTTGTCTCTCCGAAAATATAGAGAGGTTGGCTGAGCTTAACGTAAGTCATGTGACCGTGACCATGAACGGCATTAATCCGGATATTGTCAAGAATATTTACACCTGGGTTCGGTTAGGCGATCGATATTTCACCGGAATTGAAGCGGCCAAAATTCTTATCGCGCGGCAAATCGAAGCGATCAAAGCCTTGGTGGAACACGGGATTATAGCAAAAGTAAATACGATCATTATTCCCGGTGTAAACGACAACCACATCCAAGAAGTTTCAAAACAAGTCGCCGCCTGGGGAGCGGATATTCAAAACTGTATTCCGCTCATGCCGGTTGCGGGAACTCCGTTCGGCGTTTTAGAACAGCCTGCTCCGAGTCTGATCCACAAAATTCGTGAACAGGCGGGGAAGTGCTTGCCGCAAATGGCGCACTGCTCGCGGTGCAGGGCGGATGCATGCGGACTGCTCAGTGAAAAAAACACTCAGGTTCGCGCGGCGGTTTAATACCGTAAAAAGGACGCTTATGAATTCCGTCTATACAACCACCATAACGAAAGCCGCGCAAAGACGCGGGATACGCATTATTGTTCATGATCCGGTATTGCCTATTTTCGAGCTGAGCTTCGGCGGCAAGTCCGTCCGGTGCTATAACGGACTTACCGATCATACCGGCGCGGCCACATTCCATTTAGCGCAGGATAAGGGCGCCGCAAACAGGTTTTTGCATGATCACGGGTTTCATGTGTCGGCGCAACAAGGGTACGTTGATTTTAAGCAAGCGCTTTCATTTTTAGAACAGCAGGAACAGATCGTGGTTAAGCCGGTTTCGCAGTGGGGCGGTAGGGGAGTGTCGACGCATGTTTCGAGCAGGTCGGAACTTACAGGCGCCTTGGCCTTTGCAAAACGTTATAGCGATGAAATTTTGCTTGAGGAATGCGTGCATGGCGTGGATTGGCGGCTTATTTACGTGGATTATCAATTTGTCACCGCCATTGAGCGCACGCCTGCGCACATCACCGGCGATGGATTGAACACCATAAAAAAACTCATCAAAAGAAAGAATGCGCGCGCCGGAAAAACCGATCCGAGCAATATCGTTCCGATCGACAAGGAAACGCTTCGGGCCGTTAAATCTCTTGGTTTTACCTACGAATCGATACCCGCAAGCGGTCAAAAAATCCAGGTCCGCCGAACGTCGAATTACCACACCGGCGGGACCGTCGACATTATCGGTGACCGCGTGGGGGCCGATATTGTTGCGCTCGGGGAATCCATCGCGCGCCTCTTTAAAATTCCCGTGCTGGGCGTGGACATATTGGTTGACGAATCGGGCCACCACCATATCATCGAGCTGAGTCCCGACCTTGCGATTTCCCCGCCCGAAGGCGATATCGTGGTTGAAAAATTCCTGGATTTTCTTTTTCCCGACAGCCGTAACCCGCATGCATCCGGAACAAGAAGATCCGCTCCGGGTAACAATATTCCAATTCAGGCGCATGAACCCGAGGTTGTAACGAAGGCATAACCAAATGAACCAACAAAAAACCATACTTAAAAATTTAGGATGCGGGTTCATACTCTATGATCCATGCATTGACGAATTACCTGGAAGCATCCAGGCAATTTTGTTATGCCAAAACTGTAAACCGCGTGGTTATGCATGTATATTTTCAACGGCCCATTCGGTGGAAAATCCGTTAAAATTCATAATAGGAATAAATTAACCCGATAACGCCGGATCATCTATCATACACCTTCACCTGACAACAGAAAAGGAATATAGTATCATGAAAATCACCAGCATCCTTGGAAGTCCTAGAACTAAAGGAAATACCGCAACCATAGTCAATTTACTGATCGACGCGTTACAAACGGCGAAACCGACGGTCAAAACATTTGAACTCAACAAGCTTGATTATCGCGGTTGTCAGGCTTGTATGGCCTGCAAAACAACGGCGGAGGCTTGTGTTGTACAAGACGACTTACAGAGCATATTCGAGGACATTAAAACGTCCGATATCGTCATCCTAACCTCACCGGTGTATATCGGCGAAGTGACCGCCCAGGCGAAAGGTTTTATCGACAGGGCGTATTCTCTATACAAACCGGATTTTAGGACCAATCCCAATCCGGGACGGGTTGCGGCTGGAAAAAAATTCGTGTTCGTGCTTTCGCAAGGCAATCCGGATGAAAAACTCTACGCCGACATTATTTCCCGATATTCTGGAACGTTTTCACGGGTGGGGTTTAAGGAAATTTATCCCATTCGGGCGATAGGCGTCGGCCCGCAAAGCGATGTCAAACAAAACAAAGCAATAACCGGTTTAGTCGCGGATACGGCTGCAAAACTGCTCGCGGCATAATCATGGAACAAAAAACGATTTACCTTGACAATAACGCCTCCACCAAGGTCGCTCCCGAAGTCATCGAGGCGATGGCGCCTTTCTTCGGGGAGCGCTATGGCAATCCGTCGAGCATGCACACGTTTGGCGGACTCGTACGGAAAAACGTGGACATGGCGCGGGAGCAGGTCGCCGATCTGCTCCACGCGAAACCGTCGCAGATATACTTTACAGGGTGCGGTTCAGAAAGTGACAACATAGCGCTGCAGGGGTTTTTCAGGCGACACGGGAAATATTCCAAAATCCACACCTCCACGGTGGAACATCATGCGGTGCTCAATACCGGTAAATACCTGCGGTCCAAAGGGGCGAGACTGTTCGAACATAGGGTTGATTCCAACGGGCTACTAGACATAAGCGAATTTGATACGCGGGATTTGGATGACTATTCCCTGGTATCCATCATGTGGGCCAACAATGAGACGGGCGTTGTTTTTCCCATCGAAGAAATAACCGATAGGGTAAAATCACGCGGCGCGCTCATGCATACCGACGCGGTTCAAGCGGTCGGGAAAGTCCCCATCGATCTTAGTAAAACGCCCGTCGACGTTCTTGCGTTGTCGGGTCATAAGTTGCATGCGCCAAAAGGGATCGGGGCGATCTTTATCCGGGACACCACGGACATCGAGCCTTTGATCCTTGGCGGACATCAGGAAGGGGGCGTTCGGGCAGGGACCGAAAATGTCCCGTATATCGTGGGTCTTGGGAAAGCGTGCGAAATAGCCAGGAAGACAATGGTGGAAGAAAATGAGAAAATTCGGACGCTCCGCGACAAACTTGAACAAGGCATATTTGCAACCTGCAAGGGTGCGCTGCTCAATGGAGACCCAGTGCATCGTTTGCCCAATACGACCAATATCAGCTTTGAATTCATTGAAGGGGAGGGCATTTTATTGCTTTTAAATGAACACGGCATTTGCGCCTCATCAGGCTCGGCATGCACGACCGGCTCCCTTGAACCGTCGCATGTGCTCCGCGCGATGGGTGTCCAGTATACCCGAGCGCATAGCGCAACGCGTTTCAGCTTAAGCAGGTATACGACGGAGGCGGAAATAAATAAGGTCCTCTCCGTTTTGCCTTCCATTATCGACAAATTGCGTGCATTGTCGCCGTTTGTCAAATGAGCGCGACTTTCCGGCAAGGAGAAGATGAACATTGAATTTCCCCCCCTCTACAACACTTTTCACCTTTGATTCGGAGAATTGTAATGGTATCTATTCGGTTTAGTTCCGTTTTCTTAGCAATCGCATGCATTCTGTTGACAAGCGCAACCGCTCAAACGCATTTGGCCGCGAAACCTCACAAAAAATCCTCCGCCGCGCCGGAAATCGTCACTATTCCCGGCGGACAATTTCTCATGGGAAACAATAGCGGTGAACCCGACGAGCGGCCGCAGCATGCCGTTACACTGGACACCTTCAAAATTGACGCCCACGAGGTCACCAATGCGCAGTTCGAGCAGTGTGTAAAAGCCGGCGTTTGCGCCCCGGCGCATTACGACGATAATACGTGTAACGTTATGACGCCGACGGGTTGGTGGGAAGGCGTTGCGCCAACGGTATTCAAGGACGCCGACAAGCCCGTAGTGTGCATCAATTGGTATGAAGCGAAAAAATATTGTGAATGGAAAAAAGGCGCTTTGCCCACCGAGGCGCAGTGGGAATATGCCGCCCGCGCGCATACCACGACGAAATACGTTTGGGGCGACGATCTTGATAAAGCGTGCGAATGCGCCAATATCGCCGACATCGACGGCGCAAAGGTTTTTGAGACAGTGTGGGACAACCGCTATCCCTTAAAAACGAATTGTCACGACGGCAACGCTTATACGGCCGACGTTAAATCGTACAAACCCAACAAATTCGGCCTCTACGACATGACCGGCAATGTTTGGGAATGGTGCAACGATTGGTACTCGCCGCACTATATTGCGGGACGAAAACCCAGTGAAACCACAAACCCGGTCGGCCCCGATACCGGGTACTATCGCGTTTTACGGGGCGGATCGGCCGAAAGCAATCCCGACCATATTACGGCGACGTACCGCGACAGGAGCATGCCCCATTATCGGATGATTTATGACGGTTTCAGGTGCGTTTATAAAAAGGATTAAGTCCATGGCTATCATCATACCCAAGGAATATCATTTACGTAAGACGCTTGAATCCCGCCGGGTTTTATGCATAGATCAGGGCCAGGCGCTTAAGGAAGACATCCGTCCTTTACGTATCGGCATACTGAATATCATGCCGAAAGCCGAAACGTATGAATTGAGCCTGCTCTATCCCCTCGGTCGTTCTATTTTGCAGATAGAACCCATTTGGATCAGGCTTAAAACCCATAAATACGGGAGTTCCGACTCCGCGCATTTGGAAAAGCTGTATATCTCATTTGAGGAAGCGGTTAAAAACGCCCCGCTGGACGGACTGGTTGTAACCGGCGCCCCGGTGGAGGAGATACCCTTCGAGGATGTTTCCTATTGGAAAGAAATCACGGAAATTTTATTTTATGCGAAATTGCAAATACCTTCGACGCTCGGCATCTGTTGGGGCGGGCTGGCGCTTGCAAAAATCCTGGGAATAGAAAAAATATTGCTTCCGTCGAAGCTCTTCGGCGTTTTCGAGACCAGGAATTTAAATCTGCAACACCCTATAACCGGCGATATGGATGACATTTTCTGGTGTCCGCAGAGCAGGCATTCCGCCATTGCCGATCGTATCATGGAACAGGAGGCGTCAAAAGGTAAAATAAACCTGTTGGCGCATTCGAAAGAGGCGGGGTATACCATTTTTGAAAGCAGCGACCACCGGTTCCTTGCGCATCTTGGGCATCCGGAATATGATGTCCAACGATTGCTTGACGAATACCATAGAGACCTAAAAGCCGGAAGGCGCGATGTCTGCCTGCCTGCAAACCTCGATCTGACCAATCCGCTCAATCGGTGGAAATGCTCGCGTGACGAATTTTTTTCGCAGTGGATCCGCTCAATCCATAGCGCCATTGCCTTCCAGAATGTTCTGGATTACTGTATTTGATGGATTGATGTTATGGTTTGCGAATGATTTCTTTGAGGTCCGAATCAAGCAAATCCCATAAATGAGTATGACCCTCTACCAACCTTGCAATATCGGCAAGGTCTTTGATCTTTTTGCTTTGCCGTCTTTGAGGATCACGCCAGGCTTTTATCTTCCCTTGCAACGTGTCTTCTAAAGAGGCCACACGCATAAGAATGCCGTGAATATCAGCCGGCACTGATTTGCCGGGGAATTCACGGTAAAAAGTCTCCGTGCTCAATTGCACGCTGACCTTGGAGCGCCCAGTAAAATTGATTAACCAATCAAATCGTTCGGATTTAAAACCTGCTTCTTCAAGCGCCTCTATGGCGGTCTCAATCGATTCCGTAGCTACAACTAAATCAACGTCCTGAGTCACCATTGGTTCTTCGGCCCAATGATTGACCGCAATTCCGCCTATTGCACACCAGGAAATACTCGCCCGTTCCAGACAATCGACAAGGCGCATTACATCATCGGCCCCGCCATCAGTTTGCCAATCAAAAAACTTTTTGGGTGTCATGTAAATTCCGTTATTTTAGCATTGTCTTGATTAAAAATATATTGTGATGACGGTTCAATAGGAAAATGAATGATTTCAAGTGTTTACAACGGTAATTATTATGTCTTGGAAGACAATTCTTTGACCTGCGAAATAAGCATTTTCTCATCGCTTGGCTCGGTTTCGTTCTCTGCGCAGCCGGACGCGCAACCCGCGCATGAGCCGCAGCCGCTTGCTTTGGCAATACGGACCAATCCTTCCGACTCCCAATCCGGCAATCGTGACACAACAACGTCGCGGTCAACGCCCAACCGCAACGCAAGATTTGAAACCGAAACCATCCGAACGCTTTCGAATATTTTCTTTGCTTCTTCGTCAATCATCGTGAATCCCTTTTTAATCATTATGACGGTGTGTGCGAAAATACCATCAAAGCCTCAAATGTTGCCGGTGTTCTTGGCTTTTGATTTTCCGTAGATAGTTGCATCGTAAATATCTGCGAGGGTTTTGGCAAAACCGTCGCTTATTCTGATCCATGAAAATGCATCGATTGAATACTGAAGCGACACGCCGACGACCGTGAGCCTCGTAATTTTTGAAACCGGTTCAAGGATATAATGACGCGCTAACGTAATTACGCGGCGCGCCGATTCATTGGGTGCATAAATCACCAAGCTCAGAACTTATGCCGCGTCTTCGGTTTGCGTTTGCTTGATATACGTATATGGGTCTTTGTCGAACCATGATTTTTTATACGGCAGTTTCGAATTTTTTCCAAATGTCGTAAAAAAAGAAGGGTTCTTAAGCAAACGCTTGAGCCGGTAGGCGACTTCAAAAACGCCTTTATACCCCATGTAGCTTTGAACGGGCCCAAAAATCGGAAGCACCGGAATGCCCTGCTTTCCCGCCCAAACATTGCTTCCAACGTGCCCGAGGAAAATATCGGGTTTAAGTCTCGCCAACAAATTCACCTGTTCATAGGGCTGGCTCGCGGCGATATTGGCCGCCACGTCCTTACGGTCCTTGAAATACTGGAAAACATATTCCCCGAACTCATCGTAATGGTGCGAACGAATGCCCACGACCTCCATTCCCAGGTCTCGCTCAAGCATTTCCGCCTGTGCGCCCGCCCTGATTTCCCCGGTACTTACAAAAGCGCGTTTCCCTTTGAATATTTTTTTGTAAGGCTCCAGGGCTTTTGCAACCTCAGCTTCTTCGATGGCAATAATTCGCTCTGCTTTGTCCCTGATTTTAAAGAAATCGGCAATTTCCAAAAGCCATCGGCGCGTGTTATCGGTCCCAATAGGAATTGTATTAAGAACAAAAGGGATCCCATAGAGCTCTTTAAGGTGTTCAACAAAATAATCATCATGCGTGGAACAAATGCTGACCGATAGCGCCGCATCTTTTGCCCGCACGAATTTATCCGGCGGAGTAAAGCAAGGAAGAATATTCGCCTCAAGATCAAGCGCTTTTAAAATCCGTATCAACTCCAGCTCATCCACTCTCCCCATGGATCCCACGTTAAGCAGATTGACTGTGCGCTTCGCTTTTTCTTCATAAACAAACCGCGCCGTTTTATCTTCCAGGAGCGGGTCCGGCAGCTTATTGTCTTCTTCCATTAAATTCCGTAAAATGCCATGATAAACAATATCGTATGCCGTGGCCGGAAAACGGGAACGAAACCCTTCGCAGTGCAGCGGAATCAGCTTTGCATTGACGCGTCCCTGGACTTTGCTGACGACCAGGTCAATATCGTCGCCGATAATTGCCGGGATGCACGTTTTTGCCACGAAAATGGCATACGGCCTAAAACGGCGGTCAGCTTCGATAATGGTATCGGCGAGTTTTTGCTCCCCGCCATTGACCACTTCCGATTCGCTGAGGTTTGTCGAGAACCAAGCCCGGCCGATGGAATCGGTATTACCGCGCTGCAACTGGAATTCTTTTACCAGGCCGGCAAACCCGAGGTTTGAAGATCCGCATCCGATCGGCCCGTGGAAGATGGCAAGCGTTTCCGGAATGGACCCCGCCATGCCCATTGCAAGTGAAAGTTGACATCCGGTTGCCTGGGCGAATGCCCTGCCGTTACTGGTCAGGCAGCCTTGCTTCTGGCCTTCAATCAAATCGCCGAACGTTCCTCCATAAGCGCAGCAGGGCTTCAAGCGTTCATCGCGCACCGGCGGCACTTTAAGATCAAGGTAATTCATACTGGCTCCTTATCGTGCACATGCACAAAGAAAAATTGTTTATTATCTATTGTTAAGTAGTCCGGCGTAAATGTCTTCAATGAGCCGAAGCCCGCCGCGATATCCCGCGTATTCCCTGTCCAAAATGGGCCGGTTCGACACGGGATAGGTAACCGACAAATGCGCGGCCTTAATGCTGTCGGCGAAGTCCCGGTCGAGGCGGCTTCCCAGCACGAACGCGGGGCTAAACGGCTCATAGTATTTGCCGCCGTCGTTTTGCGGCCAGCGTCTTGAAAGATGTTCGGAAACCAGGCTCGAATCGGTTTCGAAAACCACGGTTTCATCGGGTTTTTCCAGCGTATCGACGAAACGGTCGACGATCGCGGGTTTTTGCTCGTCGAACACCTGGTCGGTGATGACCACCAGACCGGGAATCCATCCGAGTTCATGCGTCACGAAGCGTGTAAGGGCCGAGGCATAAGTAGCGTCGCCGATAATGACGGTATAGCGCTGAAGGTCGATATCGCAGTAGGCGTCGCCTATTCTATTGAAAAAGTGGTAGAATTTTTCATTCTCTTTTTCAATGAATTTTCCAACGGCTTTTTTGTCGAGTCCGAGCCGCTCCGCTATGGTCAACACAAACGACTCGGTGGCCTTTGCGCCGATGGGAAGGTCGGTGGAAATGTAATCGACCCCATGGACTTCCTTGAAAAGCTCCGCCGCGCCGATGCCGTTTACCGGAGACGCCACGATGTTTAGCTCCGCCTGGGCCGCCGCGCGTATGCCCGCAAGCGAATCGTTGATGGTGAAAAAAGAATTGACCTTCAGCCCCAGCGCCGTTAAGATCCTGCGGATTTCTATTATATTGCCTTCCCAAAAAACATCCAGCGCGGGCGGAATTCCCCACAGATTGACATACCCTCGTTTTTTTTCGGACGTTGGCTCGACATAATCGGTGATGAGGGTTTGCAAAAGCGCATCATAACCGTAAAACGTATCGCCTTTGAAGCCCGCACCGTTCGTGTAAATGAGTTTGGGGCCGCCCAGCGGGTTTTCGTTGTAATCATTGACAACCGATTTAATGTCGTCGCCGATGAGCTCCGCAGTGCAGCCGCTGATGACCACAAAAAGGTCCGCATCGATGATTTCCGCGGTGCTTTTAATCTGTTCTTCAAGCCTGGTTGCTCCGCCGAAAACAATTTGTTTTTCGTTGATCCCGCTCGATGGGACCGAACTTCCTCCGCAATAGCCACTCCCGAGAAATCCCGACGGACCATTAATGGCCGCTGTTGTGGTGCCTCCACATCCCTGCGATGCATGCAGTATAGGCACCGCACCTTTGATCGCATTTACCGCCGCAAGCGCCCCCGCCACCGCGCATGAGTAGCGCGGTCTTTCGATAAACGACCCCATAGTTTGCTCCTTGATAAAGACAATCTTAATTAATTCAAAAATAAAATACAGTAATTTGACAGGAATAGTCAAGAATGTTTTAAAAATATTTTTATCTTGTTTATTTGTAACGACTTTTTTATTATTAATTAATTCTATCGGATTAATTATATTTATAAGTTAATGAAATTTGATATTAATTAAAAGGAGCACATCATGAGCGTACAATCCGCAATCACTTCACGCCGTAGCGTGCGCGCCTATCAGAACAAACCAATAGAAGATGAAAAGCTAAAACTGGTTCTGGAAGCGGCCAGGCTTGCGCCGTCGGCGCGTAATCGGCAGGAATGGAAATTTATCGTAGTCAAAGATCTTGAAACCAGGAAGAAAATCGCCGCTGCATCCGGGAACCGGGAATTCATTGTTGAAGCGCCGGTGCTTATTGCCGCGCTTGCCACCGAAGCCGAGTACGTCATGTCGTGCGGCCAGCTCGCCGGAACCGTCGACACCTCCATTGCCCTTTCGTTTGTCGTTTTGCAAGCGCAGGAACTTGGCCTGGGAACGGTTTGGCTCGGAGCCTTCAGCGAACCGCAAGTCAAGGAAATCCTCGGCATTCCCCAGCATGTCCGCGTTATCGCGCTGACGCCGCTTGGCTATCCCGCAGAGCAGCCGGACGCCAAACCGCGCAAAAGCGTTGGCGAAATCATTGCGTATGACCGCTTTTGATACGGTTACGCCGAATGCTGTTCCAATTGACAACACTATGTGTTAATTTATTGGGAGCGGAAACTTTCCCGCGAGGTAGAGCGGGTAAGAATGAAAATGCGCCTGCTCATTTATCTCCAGATTGTGTGCACTGAAGCGGACACGGTATTCGCTTTTATACCGGTCGGCAAACACTTTAAGACTCTTTAATTTTCCCGAAAGTCCGGACTTGACTTCAATGGGAATTACCATACCGTCAATTTCACGCATGAATTCGACCTCCGCAGTGTTGCTGTTCCAGGAATAGAGCGGTGCGGTTCCCGCAGCAATGAATTCCTGGGCGACGAAGTTTTCGCAAAACGCGCCCTTAAACGTTGCGAAAAAGTCACTCGGTAAAAGCAATGCCTGCGCAGAAAGCTTAGCGAGCGAGCCAAGAAGGCCGATATCAGCCATATAGAGTTTAAACAGGTTTTCCTTGGTGAACGCCGAAAAGGGAAGTTCTCCAGCATTTGCGATAAACACTTTGTGGGCAATCCCCGCGCTCGTAAGCCAATCAATAGCGCTTCGCAGTTTTCCAAACCGTGCCCCGGTAATAACCTCGGAGGGTTTAAATTTCTTGCTCTCCTTTGCCAATTGCGCCGGAATGGACTCAAAAACAGCGACGATCTCCTGCGTTTGCACCGATTCGGCATATTTTGCAAAATCACCTATATACGCGGATACTAAATCGCTTTGTACTTGTCGGACAAGGGAGAATCCTTCAAATCGGTCTTTGTTGCTGTTTATAAAACGATCAACAACTTCAGGCATCCCGCCAACTACGAAATAATCTTTGAGGCGCCCCATGAGGTGATCATGAATCAGGTCTGGTATTTTACTTTGAATGGTCAAACCACGAATAAATTTACAGCTTTTAGGGTCTACTGCAAGCAAATATTCTTCAAATGAAAATGGATAAAGATCGATAAAGGTTGCCGCACCTACCGGAAACGGTTCTTTGGAATGAACAACTCCCAAAAGTGATCCGGCACAACAAATAGCCATTTGCGGCAATTGCTCGTAGAAATATTTCAAACTTGTTAGCGCTGCCGGGCAATCCTGTATTTCATCAAAAAATAGCAGCTCGGTTTCTCTGTTGATAGTTGTATCAAGAGAAAATTCCAGAAGCTGAAGTATGGTGGCAGGATTCAAATCACCTGAAAAACATTGATGAAATCTTTTTTCTTGTTGGAAATTGCAATAATGAACTGTTTTAAATTCACTTCGCCCAAATTCACGAAGAACAAACGTTTTTCCTGTTTGCCGGGCGCCTCTCAAAATTAGTGGCTTACGTGGCTTGCTTTTTTTCCATAAGAGTAGGTTTTGATATATGTTGCGTTGCATACTTTAAATATACAATTAAAGCAAATATTATTCCAATATTCATATGAAAATTGTTTATATTTTTACTTTTTTCATATTAATAATGTAATTTACTGTACTTTTAGCATAGGAAAAATCCTTGTCTAACCTATATAGCCTGTTTCTGATTCTTGACTCCGGATTTTAGCGATAATATTTTAAAATTTCCGTAAATACAAAATTAACGCAGCGGTTGATTATCTGACGCCGATTACCACCGAAAATTTCCCTTTTAACTCGACATTCTTCTTCAAACAAAAACGCTATGTACACAAGCCCAACAGGTTTTTCTGACGAACCTCCGCCGGGGCCCGCAATACCGGAAAGTGCGATGCAGATGTCGGCCCCAGTTTGTTTTTTAAGTCCGTAAGCCATTTCCCTGACTATTGGTTCCGATACGGCCCCAACAGTCTTGAGCGTTTCTTCGCTTACTCCAAGGACGTCCCGTTTTACTGCATTCGAATAGGACACAATTCCGCCAAGAAAGACTGTCGAGGCATCCGGATTTTTCACCAGTTCGCCCGATACATTGCCACCGGTAATGGATTCCGCAAATGATATCGTCATATTTTTCTTGCGGAGCACATTCAGTACAAGAAGCGAAAGGTCTTCATCTGCCGTGTAAAAAAGACCGTTGTCATCGAGAATTTTTAGTCCTTTTTCGCAAAGAGGAAGCACCGCATCAATATCCTTTTGGTTTTGCACGAATTTGGAAAAGTGGAGCTCTACCCAGCCGTTTACGGAAAAGTAATAACCGACTTGAATGTCTTCATTAAAATTCTGGAACAAATCGGCAATCGCGCTTTCACCGGTATTGTAAATCCTTACGACTTTGGTGAAAAGTTCGCCTTCGACAAAGCCGTTCTTTACAAGAAGATCATGAAGGTCGCTGCGCACCATAGGTTGATTTTCGCGAGGAGGGCCGGGCAAGAGCACATACAAACGATTGTCCTGCTTGCAGAACATTCCCGGCGCCGTACCGTTTTTGTTCTGAATGAACTCCCCGCCATCGATAAGCTCCATCTGCCGCTTGTTGGAATCGGCGACTGGCCTATTAAACCGTTTGAAATATTCAAGGAAGATTTTCCACTGCGATTCCTGAAAGACAAGCTTCTTCCCGAGATATTTTGCCAATGCTTCGCGGGTCAGATCATCAGCCGTAGGGCCTAAACCGCCTGTAAGGATGATAATGTCGGTTTTTTCCGCCACGCGAATGGCGCCCACGATATCATCGATTTCGTCTTCAATGCTCAAGCGCAGTTTGACCTGTATTCCCCGCTCTTTGAGAAACCGGGAAATAAACGTGGAGTTCGCATCGTCGATTTTGCCGCGCATGATTTCGGTACCGACGGAAATGATGGTTGCAGTTTTCATGAATGAATTCTTTCGTTGTAATGCTGGTTTTTCCTAATGGTTTTAATGCGTAAATAGCCGAAGCCCCGTATGGTACATAGTCATTCCATACTCATTGGCGGCTAGGGTCACCTCATCATCACGCAATGCGCCGCCGGTATGCGCAATCACCTGAATATTGCTTCGGCTTGCCCTGTCTACATTATCGCGAAAAGGGATAAGCGCGTCGGATGAAAGGCAAATGCCTTGGAACTGTTTCAACCAATCGACTTTTTCCTGAGATGTCAACGGTTCCGGTTTGGTTTTGAAGCCGCTCAACATCCCCTGCAATTCCTTTTCGGAAAGCTCATCCCAAAGAAGATATTGGTCAACCAGGTTTGTTTTGTCAAAACGTTTCAGGTTTTCCTTAAAATCAAGACTTCGCACTTTCGGATACTGTTGATAAAACCATTTATCCGCCTTATTGCACGCTATCCGTGTGCAATGGATTCTGGATTGCTGGCCTGCGCCAATGCCGATTGCCTGCCCTTGATATCCCACGCATATTGAATTTGACTGTGTGTATTTGAGCGTGAGCGTCGCCACCACAAGCGTATCGGCGATATCAAGTCCGGGGTTCTTATTTTCCGAAACGATATTTTTGAATAAATCCTCTGAAATAGCGGTATTATTCCTGTCCTGTTCAAGCGTAAAACCGAATAATTCCCGTTTTTCAATTTAACCCGGCCAATAGTTTGGGTCCATCTTGAAAATGAGAAACGAGCCTTTCTTTTTCGTTTTAAGGATTTGAAGCGCTTCGAGTTCATAATCCGGTGCAATAATGGAATCGCACACTTCCGTTTTTAAAATTGCCGCCAAATTAGCATCAACGGTTCTGCTTACCGCTGCCGCATCGCCGTAAGAACACATCCGGTCGCCGCCGCGGGCCCGAATGTAGGCGTTAGCAACAGGAGAATACTCGCGGGATTCAAGATATTGCGACCGGATGAAGTTTTCGGACAACGCTCCGAATACGGCTACGCCTGCCGGACTTACGTGCTTAAATGATGCAGCCGCGGGTTTTGAAGTTGCCGCATCAAGTTCTCGCACAAGCTGCCAGGCGCAAAAGCTGTCGAGAATGTTGATGTAGCTTGGTGCGCCATTCAGAATTTCGAGCGGACTCGGATCTTTGGCAATTATCAACCGGGCGTTTTTTTGATGAGGATTGCATCCGTATTTGAGCGCTAAGTTCATTTTCATCATGCCTTTATTTGGAAAACTTCGATTTATAAACTAATATAATTAATTCGATATAGAGATCGCTCGAAGAGAAGGCCACGTCGCTAAATTTTTAATTCGCGTCCTTTGCCATTCGTGTTCTTCGCTTGCGTGCAGGTGAACAGGAATTATATTGTAATTACTATACTAATCCAGTCGGTTAAATACGTTTTGCCGAAAATATTTTCAATTAGTTTACGTTAAAACCCAACGCAGAAAGAAATAAAATGCCTTTAGAAAATGAACCGTCAAATTGCGGTCAATGCACAACGCTCAATTGTTCGAAACTCAACTCGACGTACCCGACCTTTTGCCTGACCGAAGCAACTACCGACCAAGAATATGATGAAATCATCCGTACCTATAAAGAAGACCCGCTAACCGCAACCATTGCCGTAGTATCCGCCGAAGTTGCAGCAAAAGGCATCGGCAAACTCAACCGCGCCCAGGAAATAGCCGAATTCGCCAAGGGGCTTGGCGCAAAAAAAGTCGGCATAGCCTCATGTGTCGGGCTTGTTAAGGAAGCCAAGGCGTTTATCAGATACCTTGATTCGCAGGGCATCAAAAGCTATAGCGTGCTGTGTAAAGTGGGGGCCATAGATAAAAGCGTCATCAATGTCCCGAAAAGCAAAGAATCGCACGAGTCAATTTGCAACCCGCTCCTCCAGGCGCATATACTCGCGAAAGAAAAAACCGACCTCAATGTGATTATCGGGCTATGCGTGGGACACGACGCGCTGTTCATCAAATATTCCCAGGCGCCCACCACCTATTTGATCGTCAAGGACCGGGTCAATGCGCACAATCCCGCGGCCGGGCTTGCGGCGCTTGAAAAAGGATTGTAAGAATATTGAGGGGGTTCCTTTTAACGACATAATTACTAAATTATTCAAGCCCGTACAAAATTTTCAAAGGAGTTTAAAATGCCGCACGTTATTGTAAAACTTTATCCAGGCAGAACCGAAGAGCAGAAAAAGAAACTGGCCGACAAAATCACCCAGGCAGTGATTGATGCAGTCAATGTGCCGGAAGATTCAATATCAATTGGAATTGAAGAAATCCCGAAAGAACAGTGGGAAGAAACAGTTAAAAAACCCGATATTATCGCAAAGCAGAAAACAATGTACAAGCACAGTAAAAGCAGTAAGGTGGTTTGACAATGTCTCAATCGCATAACAAAACCCTTCCGGGACTTGGAACACACCACGTTTCACTGCTTACCCGGGATTTGCAAGCGTCCATAGCATTCTACCGCGATGTGCTGGGTATGAAAATTGTTTCGAGCTTTGGGACTATTGAAAAGCCGATCCATCTGCTGGACATAGGAGACGGAACTCACCTTGAGCTGTTCGCACCGACTCCCGGAAAAGGAGCGCCGCCATTGCAGGAAGCCCCATACCGGCATATTGCGCTATGGGTAGATAATGTCCGAACGGCAGTCGAGCATGTGCGCGCTGTCGGACGACCGATAACCCTAGAACCAAAGGATGTGGATTTAGCTGGAAAAGTCACAACGGTCGCATTTTTCGAAGGCCCGGGAGGCGAATCCGTGGAGTTTTTCCACCAGAAATAACCACCAGAGAATGGAAAAGGGCAAGGATTTTTGGAATTTTATTAAGAAGGAGCCGGTTATGTGGGACTATACTGAAAAAGTAAGAGACCATTATCTCAATCCGCGCAATGTCGGAGAAATCGAAAATCCCGACGGCGTAGGCGAAGTGGGCAATCTCAAATGCGGCGATGCGCTGCGGTTAACATTTAAACTTGATGCAAACAAGAAAATTATTGACATCCGCTTTAAAACGTTCGGTTGCGGAAGCGCCATCGCATCGTCGTCGGTGCTTACTGAAATGTGCAAAGGCAAAACCATCGAGGAAGCCGAGCGCATAACCAACAAGCAGATCGCCGACGAACTGGGCGGACTGCCTCCTGCAAAGATGCATTGCTCGGTCATGGGCCAGGAAGCGCTTGAAGCGGCCATCCGGTATTATAAAAGCGGCGGGACCCAAATCGGTCCCGCCGTAAAGGAAGGCGCCATTATTTGCACCTGTTTTAACGTCACGGACCTAGAAATAGAATCGGCCATTCGCGCTAATAACCTGACAACCGTTGAAGAGGTCACCAATTTCACTAAAGCAGGAGGCGGCTGCGGCGGTTGCATCGGGGCCATTGAACAGATCCTTTTCCAAATAACAGGGCAGGAAAAAGCGAGATCCGGCAAAACCCCTTCTCATTTAACGACCATTGAAAAAATAGACAAGATTAAAAAAGTCCTTGCCGATGAGGTCAGGCCGCTACTCTATACCGATGGCGGAGATGTAGAACTAGTGGATATTGAAGGAAACAACGTTTTTGTTAAATTTATCGGCCATTGCGCGGGATGCGGAAATTCGTCGGTCACCGAGAAAACCGTGGTGGAAAGACTGCTCAGGGAAAAAGTGTCGGAAGAGCTTGTTGTGAGGCAAGCGTAAAGGGCCGGAGGATAGAGGCCGCAAATTCGACCTCACCCGTCTGGTCTGGTCTACCAAACCAGACACCCTCTCCCACAAGGAGAGGGTAAGATCCAATACATAAATGCCCTTATTAAAAAGGACTTGTAGTGAAAAAATCTCTCGGAAATAAAACGTTCGTCTTTCCCACGCCCACATGGCTTATAGGGACCTACGATGCCGCGGGAAAACCCAATATTATGGCCGCTGCCTGGGGTGGCGTTTGCTGTTCGTCGCCGGCAAGCGTAGGAGTATCTCTTCGTAAGGCAACCTATTCGTATGGCGCCATTATCGCCCGCAAGGCGTTTACGGTCAGCATTCCTTCCAAAAAATACGTCCGCGAAGCGGATTTTGCAGGAATTGCCTCGGGGCGCGACGTTAATAAATTCGATATAAGCGGCCTTACGCCCGTAAAAGGGGAATTCGTTGATGCGCCTTACGTTGGAGAATTTCCCTTAGTTCTTGAATGCCGATTATCGCACACCATTGAAATTGGCTTGCATACGCAGTTTATCGGTGAAATACTGGATGTTAAGGCTGAAGAAAGCATACTCGGAGAAAATGAAAAGCCCGATGCGGCGCTTGTCAAAACATTCAGTTACGATCCTGGAAGCCGTAAGTATTATGCGACCGGCAGGGCAATTGCCGAGGCATTTATTATTGGGAAAGAGCTCGTTCCCGAAGCCCTCCTTAAAGATAAACCTTAAAACCTTTTAGTGCACAAGGAAACCGCATGTTTTTATTAAAAGAAATCAATGAGCTTTTCGACAATTTTTCAAAAGCCGTGGGCGCCCCAAACCATTTGGACGCCAAGACCAAAGCCTTGATTGCACTGTCAACCGCGGTGTCGGTCGATTGCATTCCATGCACAAAATCTTATTACAAAAAAGCAGTTGAAAATGGTGCGACTAATGATGAAATATCCGAAACCCTGGCAATCGCAATGGCTGTGGCCGCTGGTAGCAAACGCGCAAAATATGCGCCGGTTATTGAGGAACTACAAAACGCCAGATAACCGTATGCTATAGGAGTAATGGTCTTCAATGTCCGACTGGAACCCTTCAAATTACCTGAAATTCAAGAACGAGCGTACGCAACCGTCAATTGACCTGGTTTCGCGTATAAGCATAGCAAATCCGAAGTCGATTATGGATTTAGGGTGCGGGCCCGGCAACAGCACCAAAATCCTTGCCGATAAATGGCCGAAGGCAATCGTCATAGGCATCGACAATTCACCTGAAATGATTAAAAAAGCAACTTCTGATAACCCGGATTTGTCATGGGTGCTTTCCGATATTGCGCAATTGGACGCGACCAACACCAGCGACATGGTTTTTTCAAACGCCACATTGCAATGGCTCGGCAATCACGAAACGCTCATTCCCAATCTTTTCAGGCATGTAAACAAAGGCGGCGCGCTTGCCGTTCAAGTCCCTGCGAATCAAAACGAACCCTTACATCAAGCGCTTCTTACCGTTTCCAAGTCCGCAAAATGGATAGAGTATACGGGCAATTGCGACCTGCTCATGAATTATCAATCGCCTGCGTATTACTACGCGATTTTAAGCCGCTTGACACAATCTTTTGAACTTTGGGAAACAACCTATATTCACGTTCTTGATAATCACCGTGCCCTTATCGAATGGTATAAAAGCACGGGAATGCGACTCTATCTCAATGCCCTGCCTAACGATTCGGCGCGTACACAATTTGAAGAGGACGTTCTGGATATTTGCAAAAGAGAATATGAAATCCAGGAAAACGGGAAAATATTGTACCCGTTTTCGCGGGTATTTTTTGTTGCGTACAAATAAAAGTTTGTGCGCACGCTTTGATCCCTGAGAAATGCGGCGGCGGATAAGAACAGAGATCGAAAGAAAAATAATGAAATTAGAAATTACTGAATGCAAGGAATCGGATGTTGAAACGATTGGAAAGGAGCTTACTAGTTATAATAGAAGTAAAGTTCCTTTTACACAAGATATTCCTTTCATAAAAATGAATTATAAAATTGAAGAAAATGGGAAAGTAATTGCCGGGATTATATCTGTTTTGTATTGTTGGAATTGTTTATTTATTGATTTATTATTTGTAGAAGAAAAATATAGAAACCAAGGATATGGTAAAGCACTTCTTCAAAAAGTTGAATATGAAGCTAAAAAACAGAAATGCCATTTAATTCATTTGGATACTTTTGATTTCCAAGCAAAAGAATTTTATATGAAAAATGGTTTCGAAGTGTTTGGTATATTAGATGATTGTCCAAAAGGGCATAGAAGATACTACCTGAAAAAATCACTTGAAAAATGAAATAAAAGCCGCTGAAAGAGGTTATAGGAATGGGAATAATCAAACGGGGTGATATCAATGAAGAGTATGCCTATTCCGGTTACGTTGAAGCAGGCGACTTTGTTTTTTTGACCTTTTGTGTCGGCACTGTCGGCAAACCAGTCGAAGACCAAGTTAAAGGAGCGCTCGACAACATGGCGTCGAGACTAACGCTTGTGGGCTTGCAACTTTCCGACGTCGTAAAGGTTGACGTGCTTTTACGCGACGTCTGGAATATTCCGATTATGGAAAAAGTCTTCAAGCGCCGGTTCAAAGGAAAGTATCCGGCGCGCAAAACAATTTCAACGGAATTTGCGCACGTCGGAGGCCCTGATGGATTGGAAGTGCAGATCGACGGCATCGCGTATAAAGGAAAACCGAAACGGAAAAGATAATAGCTACTACAAATAAGGAGGTACGGATGTCCATTTTAAAAAATACTATTCATTATAATTCGATCACGTTCTTTGTAATGCTGTCGGCCCTTCTGGCTTTGCCAGCAGTAATGTGCACCCAAGCAAACTCACAGAATGCGGACAAAAAACTTTCCATAACTATTGTCTACGATAATACGACCACCGATTCGCTTTTAAAGGCCGATTGGGGATTTTCAGCTTATATAATTTACGGAAGCGACACACTGCTCTTTGATTCCGGCGCAAAAGGTGCAATACTGCTTGCCAATCTCCGGAAATTAAACATCAATATCAAAAGCATTGCAACGGTTGTTCTTTCTCACAAGCACTACGACCATGTTGACGGGATGGATTCACTTTTGGCCGCAGGCATTCACCCGAAGCTTTATTTTCTTGCATCGTTTCCCGATTCAATTAAAAACCGTTATCGCGGTAAGGTAGCGATTGTTGAAGTTATTGACACACTGCAAATATTCCCCGGCTTATATACAACAGGAGAACTAGCTTCCAGTATTGCGCCGGAGGAAGCCCTGGTGTTCACGTTCAAACGAGGAGGAGCAGTGCTGACCGGCTGTGCGCATCCGGGAATTGTTGAAATAGTCAAGAAGTCGCAGGCAATTACTAAAATCAATGCCACGCCGATCCTCGTAGGAGGGTTTCACCTTTTCAAATCCGATATTGCAACAATAAACGGGATAATACAATCGCTTCAGGCCTTGCATATCCAAAAGATCGTTCCCGTGCATTGCACCGGCGATACGGCAATTGCATTATTTAAAAAAGCTTACGGGAACGAGTATCAAAAAGGCGGTGTTGGAGCGCATATTTCCGTTTTTTAATACGTTTGTCATCAACTTTTAAAACCATATTTATTACCTTATCGCAAGGAGTTGTACCATGAGTCAGAATGATTTGTTGCAAGAAGCGCTGACATATGCCCAAAAAACCCGTTTTGCAACACTTAACTACGTTCGTCAAGACAATGCGCCAGTTTCGCGTGCAATGGGAAGTTTTGCTTTCGACGGACCGAGAGTAGTTTTTTCATCCCAAAAAGAGGCCGCGAAAGTATCAGCAATCAAATTGAACAAGCGGATTTCCTTCTTTTTCGAACACGAAAATCAGGAACTTGCCTCGTGGAAAAGCGTCCTGGCCATCGGCAATGCCGAGCTCGTGGAAGAAAAACAGGAAAAAGACCGCGCGGCGGCGATACTTGCATTGCGCAATCCGCGCTTCAAGGAACGCATCGACAAAGGTGAACTTGACAAAGTCGCCATATTTTCACTTAAAACCAACGAACTTCAATATCTTGACATGGCCAAAGGGCCTGCGGGGAATACGATAATCAATGTTGAAAATAAAACGGAATTATGAGAAGAGCGATTTACGCATTTTCCGACGACCCTATTACCAAAGGCCACATTGACATTATCAAGCGCGCAGCATCGTGTTTTGACGAAGTCATCGTTGCAATAGGGTCTAATCCCGATAAGAAATACATGTTTACGCTTGATGAACGGACCGAAATGGCCGCGCGGTCGTTAAAAATGGTCTCGAACGCGAAGGTCATGGCTTTCAGCGGCCTGCTTGTGGATTATGCTTATGAACAGACTGTGGCAACAATAGTAAAAGGCGTACGGGACATTACCGACTTCGTATACGAAAATATACTTCACCAGGTCGGTGAAAGCCAGAAACTAGGAATTGACACCTTCATACTTTTTGCCAAGCCGGAACTGGCTCATGTCAGTTCCGGCGTCGTGAAGTCCATTCAAAAAGATCACGGGCTTATTCACGAATATGTTACTTTCTATGTAAAGCAGAACCTGGAACTTTCGATTTCCAAACAGTTTATTATCGGTATAACCGGAGAAATCGGCGCGGGGAAATCATTTATTTCAGATCTGATGATTTCAACAGCAAAAAGAATGGGGGTTTCATGTCACAATATCGATACCGACAGGATTGGCAATCAAATTCTTGAAGAATTAAAAGAGCCGAGGTATTTGCAAATAAGGGATCGGCTTTCCGAACGGTTCGGAAAGAACATACGGCTTAAAAGCGACATAGGTATCCGGGATAAGCGATGGTCGATGCACATGTCGATATCGAATGCTGGGTTTATGAAATAAAATGGAAATTTTCCTATGATTGGTCTTGAACAAGGAAAAGTGCTGCTTGCGGAATACGATCCGAAATGGCCGATTGAATTTGCAAAAGAAAATAAACTTATCACATCGGCTGTTGGTCCAGTTGATATTCTGATCGAACATGTAGGCAGCACCGCCGTTTCTGGACTTTGCGCAAAACCCATAATCGACATCCTCATCGGCATACCAAACTTTGCCGACGGCTTTTCTCTTGTTGTTTCTCTTGAAGGTATCGGTTACGAATTCAAGGGTGAAAATGGAATTGCAAGTCGTCATTTTTTTGCAAAAGGTTTGCTGCGAACGCACCATATTCATATGGTAGAGAAAAACAGCACATTCTGGAAGGAGCATATTCTTTTCAGGGATTTTCTCAGGAATAACGATATCGATAATCAAAAATACGCTTTGCTGAAAAAAACCTGGCACAAGCTTATAAGTCCGACCGTGATGGTTATACAAATGCAAAAAAGGACTTTATCCGGTCAATAATACAAAAGGCACAGGTATTTGGGGGATGATACAATGAGGTTGGTTCTTAAGCTTAAGGAAAAGGAAATTGTGAGCGCATTATGGTTCGACCAATAATTCAAATGGGAAATCCGCTGCTTCGGGCGCCGGCACAGCCGATAGAAGCTGGCGATGATACCTCAATTAACGAGCTGATAACCGATTTGTTCGATACGGCTGCCGCGACAAAAGGCGTGGGAATTGCAGCTCCCCAAATCGGCGTGTCGTTACAGGTAATTGTTATCGCCTCCGGACCCAATGCGCGATACCCGGATGCGCCGGTGTGCGATCCATTCGCTGTTATCAATCCGGTTATTCAATGGATGTCGGGCGAAACGGAAAAAGATTGGGAAGGTTGTCTGAGTATTCCGGAAATCCGCGGCTTGGTAACGCGTTCTAAGCGGATCAAAGTGCTTGGCCGTATTTCCCCGGCCAAAGAGCCGGTCATCTTGGAATATGAAGGTTTTGCGGCGCGTATATTCCAGCATGAAATGGATCATTTGCAGGGGAAACTATTCATCGACAGAGTCGAAAGTACGCTTGATCTTGTCACCGAGCAGGAATACGCTATAATTCGTGCGGCCAAGGATTCTTCATCATGAAAAAACAGTATCTTAGTATCATTACTGCTATTGCAATTTTATGTTTGATTCGTTAGGCAAGCTCAATAAGTCAGCTTGTCTTAATGACTGATTTAGGTTAGATTTATAGATTATACACTGATTTGCTTTTATCGTCATGAAGTAGGAAAACGGAAATTTAAAGGGAGTAATTGATATGGCCCTTGAGCATTCTCTCATTTTATCCGAAACGATACAGTGGTTGCTTGAGTCGGAAAATCCTTCGGTGCGCTACTTTACTTTGACGGATATTCTTGGAAAAAAAGGAATCACCAAGGAAGTGAAAAATGCAAAACATAACATTATGCACGAAGGGCATGTGCCAAAGATACTCGATACGCAACATGAAAACGGATATTGGGAATTGCCGCAAAAGTTTTATACTGCAAAATATAAAGGCACGGTTTGGCAGCTCATCATTCTGGCCGAGCTTGGGGCTTGCGGCAAAGATCCCCGTATAAAAAAGGCTTGCGAGTTTATTCTTGAGCATTCGCAGGATTTGGAAAGCGGCGGCTTTTCAGTTAATGCAAGCAGCCGTTGCGGCGGAGGGCGGCACAGTGAAGTGATTCCTTGCCTTACCGGAAATATGCTGTGGAGCCTCATTAAATTCGGATATATAAACGACCACCGAATACAAAAATGTATTGAGTGGATCAACACATATCAACGGTTCGACGATGCTATTGCATCAAAACCAGTCGGCTGGCCATATGATAAATACGAAACGTGCTGGGGGCGACATTCCTGCCATATGGGCGTTGTAAAAACATTGAAAGCCTTGTCGGAAATACCTTTTGACCTGCGTTCTACTGCAACAAAAAAATCAATCCAGGCGGGTATCGAGTATGTGCTTGCTCACCATATTTACAAAAAGAGTCATGACTATGATTCCATTTCAAAACCCGGTTGGTTAAAATTCGGTTTCCCGCTTATGTATCAGACAGATATTGTGGAGATTTTAAACATCCTTTTAAAACTCGAATGCAGAGACAAGAGAATGCAGGAAGCCGTTGACATTGTAGTTTCAAAACAAAATGAACGGGGAAAATGGATTCTTGAAAATACCTATAACGGAAGGTTTCAAACGAATATCGAACAAAAAGGCAAGCCGTCAAAGTGGATAACGCTCAATGCACTACGAGTATTAAAATATTTCGTGATATAAGTATGTCGCAACGTATTGTTCGACTATGTTTTAATACTTAGTGCCGTCCCCAAAAAAGCAATTATCATGAACAATGAATCAATAGTGTACGCCCCCATAGGAGTTATCCATACCCCGCATTTCACGGTTCAGGGAATGCCCATACAGAATGTCAATGCCAAAGGCATAGAGGGAAACATCGAACTCAAAGCCGAATACAAAGACGGGTTGCAAGACCTCAGCGGGTTCTCTCATCTTATTTTATTGTATCATTTTCATCGTGTCAACAAAATAAACCTAAGCCCGACTCCGTTTCTCGACGGCTCCCCCCACGGTCTTTTTGCGACGCGCGCGCCGTCGCGCGTAAATCCGATAGGGCTTTCGGTTGTGCGGCTTATTTCGGTTGATGATTTGATGGTGACCGTATCGGACGTCGACATACTTGACAATACGCCTATTCTCGACATTAAGCCGTATATTCCGGCTTTCGATTCCGTAACCAGTGCAACTATCGGCTGGTATGCCGACCGAATGGAAAAATTACCGGATACCAAAGCCGACGACCGTTTTATTCGATAGAACTTGCAAACAAATAGCAAATCAAAGAAGGAGAACAGATGAGTACGGCAACTGAAAAAACAACACAATCAGAATCTGTGCCCAAAACATTTACACATGAAGAACTTGCTAATTACGACGGAAAAAACGGCGCATCGGGATTTATTGCGATCAACGGAATTGTCTATGATGTTACCAATTTTCAGCTTTTAAAAGACGGTAAGCACCATGGCGCTACGCCGGGAAACGATGTTTCCCATTTATTTGTGCATAAAAACGGCATACTGAACCGTCTGAAGGTTGTCGGGAAACTCGCATAGTTATTGTGCGGATTAGTATGAAAAAATCCATTCTTTTTCCACCATGCCGTCACAATGTTCGCATAAAAGACCGGTTAGGCGTTTCGTGGATTGTTTAAGGACTTCTATCGAAGTTTCCGCATTGCCCTGGATAATGAAAAAGCAGGAACAGGTTTCCTTGGTGACTTTGGTCTTTTCGACTTGTTTGTGTTCGAGCCTACAGAGAATTTCGTTTGAACCGTCGATATAACAATATTCTCCGGCGCCGATTGCAATCGGCGCCGGAGAGCCGAGCGGTTGAAAAAGTTCATTGCCTAATGTTAATCTAAGTTCGACATTATCATGGATTTTTGCGGTGTCATGGGCGCCGAGCGAGAGCCTTGTTTCAAGTGAAACCATATTGTAAATGTCTACGACAGGGCTTATTTTCGGGATCAATCCCTTTTTCACGAACAAGTTTATAAGCGCCTCCGACGCCGCCGGGAACCTGCGGTTGGACCGTCCGACTTTATCGTGAAGGGCCCGAAATCCCGCAAGCACCCTATCGCTTTCGATGGACTGAGCGGTCAGTTCCTTTTTCAGTCGCCCGGTTATTTCCGATCTCAGATCCTCAACACCGGGATTATCAGGCCCGTTATTGAGACCTGCCATTAATAGGCCGGCAACCCGAACTCCCAAACTGCGGACTTCATGCGAAACGGTAAAATCCAACATGACCATGCCATCTTTCCTTATTTTAAAACCAAAAGATTATTGACTTTGAGAAATAAAATTATTAAAATCCGTCTTCACAATCGCCCCGCTAAAAGCGGCCTCAGACTAAGAAGTCGCTTACCGGCTTCCATAAGCGTTTCTTCTTTTTTCGCGAAGTGAAAGCGTATAAAGTTATTGACCTTATCGCGGAAGAAACTCGATCCGGGGACCGCCGCAACACCCGCCAAAAGTTATTCCTTCTTAAAAATAAAAAACAGTATTAAATATAGTAATCCGATCAAGATTGTATGTTATATTTTAAGTATAATTTTTATTGATCAATTTTAGAATGAAATTGAAAAATATGGTTTTCCTTTTTGACCTTGATGATACCCTCATTGATGATTTTGCAACAAAAAACCACTATATGCCGAGGTTGTACCACGCTTTTAAAGAACATATCAACTTTGATGAAGCGGGCTTTTACGAGGCATGGCGCATGGCTATTCCCAAATATCATAAACGATTTGAATGCGGTGAATTGTCCTATGAAGAACAACGTAACCGGCGCGTTCGTGACGCTTTTGGGAATTGGGACTTGAAAGACGGTTTTGTTGCTGATGTCCTCAACACAATGGATGGCTATTTTATCGAGGGATGGACGCTTTTTCCCGACTCGATCCAAACGCTTGAATTTCTTAAAGGATATAAAAAGGGCCTCATTACCAATGGAGGTTATAAACAACAACGCAAAAAATTAGACGTCCTGGGCATACGGCGTTTTTTTGATTGCATTTGCATCAGTGAAGAAAATGGATATTTCAAACCCGATCCCAGAATATTTACCTGGGCCGCCGACCAGCTTGAATGCCCGGCCCAAGAGTGCTATTTTATCGGTAATTCATGGGAAAATGACGTACTGGGCAGCTATAGGGCGAACATGAAACCCGTCTGGTTCAATCGATACAAAAAAGATGTTCCTGAAAAACTTGATGGCCTTATTGTTATTCATGAACTTAAAGACCTGGAAAATTTACTATAACGCAAAGGTATTACAGTGACTTTCATCGAAAAACTGGAACATCGCCAAATCCCGATAAAAACTAATTTACTATTGTCCTACACACTCCATTGTGTTATATTTTGTGTAGAAAGGACTTTATTATGGCAACAAATTTAGCGTTAGACGACAACCTCATTATTGAAGCGCAAAAAATCGGTAATCATCGGACCAAAAAAGAAGCGGTAATGATCGCTTTAAAAGAATACATCGCGCATAAAAAGCAATTAAAAATTCTTTCATTATTCGGCAAAATCGACTTCACTGACGATTATAATTACAAAAAAGCGAGAAAACGATGAAGGTTTTAGTCGATACATGCGTTTGGTCGCTTGCGCTTCGTCACAAAAATCCTGCAATAGAAATAGAATCATGTTTAAAGGAAATCATTAGAGACGGCCGATTGGCAATAATCGGCCCTATTCGCCAAGAAGTTCTTTCTGGAATATCAAGGGAAACACAATTTGAATCCCTGCGCGAACACCTTTCGTATTTTGAAGATGTCCCTTTGCTATCGCAACATTTTGTAAAGGCAGCGCAGTTCAGTAATATTTGTCTTAAAAAGGGGCTCCAAGGCTCAACAACGGATTTTTTAATCTGTTCCGTTGCTTATTTAGAGAGTTTGCAAATATTCACAACCGATTTGGATTTTACCAATTTCAAAAAACACCTGCCAATTGAGCTTTTTGATAGATAACCCTGCTTTTAGATATTAGATCGTTTTCTCATTAATGCATTGGTACATTTCTTTAATAATCAATCTGTTGTTGTTACTATTATTTTATCTTGACTTAATTGATCGTATTAGTTATTTTAAATTGTATAGATCATTTTTTAATGAGCAAAATTCGACAATAGTTTCGATAAACATTTCCGCTAAGGAGTCCTCATGGGCGAAAGAAAATACGGTTTTGACACCCTGCAGGTCCATGCGGGCCAGGTCCCCGACCCGGCCACCGGCGCACGGGCCGTTCCCATTTATCAAACGTCTTCGTTCGTTTTCAAGAACTTCGACGAGGCAGTGGCCCTCGGCAAAGTAGACAAATTCGGCAATACGTATACACGCATTGTAAACCCGACGCACGATGTTTTGGAACAGCGGATTGCGGCGCTTGAGGGCGGTACCGGCGCTTTGGCGGTCGCCTCCGGCTCCGCCGCTACGACCATCGCAATTTTAAACGTTGCGAATGCGGGCGATGAAATCGTGTCTGCTCAAACCCTCTACGGCGGGACCTACAACCTTTTTTCAATAACGCTCCCAAAATACGGCATTAAAACACGTTTTGTCAATCCCGACGATCCCGAAAACTTCCGTAAGGCAATAACGCCAAAAACAAAGGCTGTTTTCATCGAAACCATCGGAAACCCGGCCACGAACCTTATCGACATAGGAGCCGTTTCCGCAATAGCGCACAAAAAGGGCATTCCCCTTATCGTGGACAATACCTTCGGAACGCCTTACCTTATTCGGCCTTTCGATCACGGCGCGGACGTAATCGTGCATTCGGCGACCAAATATATCGGCGGTCACGGCACCACCATCGGCGGCCTGATCGTAGACGGCGGAAAATTCGATTGGTCGAAGAGCGGCAAATTCCCGGGCTTTACTACGATAGATCCCGGCTACAATTTCAGCTTTTGGGGAAAATTCGGAAATTACGAAGGCGTTGTCAATATCGCTTTCGTGGTCAAGGCCCGCTTGCAATTATTACGGGATTTCGGACCATGCCTAAGCCCGCAAAACGCGTTTTTATTATTGCAAGGCCTCGAAACACTCTCGCTTCGCGTACAAAAGCACGTTGCAAACGCCCAAATGATCGCGGAATATCTTTCAAAACACAAATTGGTAAGTCATGTGGATTATCCGGGACTTAAGAAAAATCCGTATAATGCTTTGGCGAAAAAATATTTCCCCAAAGGCGTGGGATCGGTTTTTTCCTTCCATATCAAGGGTGGCCAGGATGCTGCGCGTAAATTCATTGAAGCTCTCAAAATATTCTCTCATCTGGCGAATGTGGCCGACGCGAAGTCTCTGGTCGTGCATCCGGCAACGCTTACCCACGGGCAACTCAATGAAGAGCAGCAGCGAAAAGCCGGAATCAATCCGGACGTCGTGCGCCTTTCCATCGGCATTGAAGACGTGAAGGATTTACTTTGGGATCTCGATCAAGCTCTCAAGCAAGCGGCAAGGAAAGCATAATACATGACCGTCAAATTAAACACTTCGGTTTCGGAATCCCGCGAAAATCGTTTAGGCTCCATTACCGGCTATAGCGGGACCTTGCGCGACTTGCATAAATCAACAGGATGCGGCAGCGGCGGTTGCGGAGGGCTTCGCGACAAGGGCCGCTGCTACACGCAGGCGAGCCTCTGTAACGCGGCCTGCGCTTTGAGTGTGCTGAGCTTTATCACTGATGCGGCCATTGTCCACCACGCGCCGTCAGGGTGCGCGGTCACGGCAATGACCGTCAGTAACGCCAAAGACCAGCTCGCGGCAAAGCTCAAGCTCGACAATTCCCATAGCGCCTACGTTTGCACCGACATGAACGAGGCCGATACGGTTTTCGGCTCGACCGACAACCTTCGCGAGGTTGTGTGCGAAACATTCCGCCGCTACCAACCCCGCGCCATATTCGTGGCGTCGTCGTGCGTTTCAGCGGTCATCGGCGAAGATTTGCAAAGCGTTGCGGACGAGCTGCAGGAGGAACTGGGCATTCCCGTGGCCGCCGTGCATTGCGAGGGATTTCGCACCAAAATCTGGGCTTCGGGATTCGACGCGGCCTTTCACGCCATTCTTTCGCGTATCGTAAAGCCAGCGCGCGAAAAACACCCTATAGTCAACGTCATCAATTTTTTCGGCAGCGCCCGCAAGGAAATAACCGGCATTTTCGCCAAACTCGGTGTTGAGCCGCTGTTTATAATATCCAACACGAACGTGGAGCAGCTTTCGCATTTGTCGGAATCCCTGGCCACGGTAAGCACCTGCGGTACGCTGGGAACGTATATGGGTAATGGCTTGCAGGACGCTCATGGAGTTCCCTATGTTAAGTCTTTACAACCCCATGGCATGGCCGGTTTCGAGGATTGGATCACTAAACTAGGCGAGACCCTCGGCAAAGCAGATGAAGCGCGAAACTTTTTAAAGGGCGAGCGCGCCACATACCTTCCCAAAATCGAGGCAGTCAAGAAAAAACTCACCGGGCTTCGGGCGGTCATCGGCATGGGGCCTGGATTTAATTTCAACACTACGCGGGCGCTTCAGGAACTCGGTATTATTATCGCCTATTCGGCAGCGTGGCATTTCGATCCGCAATATGACGACGGCAAAGCCCCCGACGCGTTCGGGTACCTGGCGAAAAATTCCCCGGATGATTTTCCGCTTTCGATAAGCGATTTACAAAACCACGAACAAATCAATATTTTGCGCACCGTCAATCCCGACATTTTCTTTTCCCGGCATACCGGCTCCACAGTATGGGCGATGAAACTGGGCATTCCGGCGCTGTGCGTTTACGACGAATACGCGATCTTCGGTTATAAAGGATTGCTTAATTTCGCCTATTCCATTCTTGACGTGATCACCAACAGAAGCTACACCGACAATCTTTCGAAGCGCGTCAAGCTCCCCTACACCGACTGGTGGTTTGCGCAAAGCAACTCCCATTTTCTGGACAAGGAAGAAACCGCGAATGCCTAAAGTACTCGACCAACCCCGCTATGTTTGCGCCCTCGGGGCCATGCAGACAATTCAAGGCATTTATCGCGGCGTTCCCGTTCTTCACGCGGGGCCGGGATGTGCGCAAAAACTCGCGGCGGGGCTTGCCGGAAGCAGCGGCGACTCAGGATATATTTCGCCGCAAGTGTACCCCTGCTCGAATGTTTCGGAAAAGGAAATAGTCTTCGGCGGAGAAGGCCGTTTAAGCGAGGTCATCGAAAACGCCTTGCGGGTCATCGACGGCGACATTTTCATCGTCCTTTCCGGCTGCACCACCAAAATCGTCGGCGACGACATCGGGAAAGTGGTCGGGAATTTTCTTGACAGAGAAAAGCCCGTGCTGTTCGTGCAAACGGCGGGATTCAAAGGCAATAATCTTGAAGGTCATGAATGGGTGATTCAAGCGATCATCGAACAATATTTGGCAAAAAAAACCAAAAAGGACGTTATTCCCGGACTCGTTAATATCTGGGGCCCGGTCCCGTCCTACGATCCGTTCTGGGTCGGCAATATCCGCGAACTTGAACGCCTCGTTTCGGCCCTGGGGCTTATTCCCAACACGATTTTCGGCGAATATCGCGGCATTGAGAATATCGACCGCGTCCCGCAAGCCCAGTTCAACCTGCTGGTTTCTCCGTGGCTTGGGTTGCGTAATGTTAAGCAGTTGCAAGATCTTTTCGGAACGCCTTTTCTGCACGCGCCCACAGTCCCCATCGGCGCCTTTGAGTCGAGTAAATTCCTTCGGGCGGTAGGGGCTTTTGCAGGCATCGAAACTTCATTAACTGAAGCGCGGATTGAAGCTTTTGAAAAAAAATACTATTATTACATCGAACGAACGTCAGACGTTTTTCTTGAAAATCGTACTATGTCAAGACGATTTTCCATCGTCAGTAATAGCGCCGACGCCCTGGCATTTTCAAAATTTCTTGTCAACGACTTCGGCTTGGTCCCCGAAACGCAGTACCTCACCGATGCGCCGCCGGAGGAACACCGCGCGGCAATCACGCACTATTTCCAGGAATTCCAGTACGGCATCAAAGCGCCCGTGGTTTATTCAACCGACGGCTACGAGATCCACGAACAAATCCGCTTAACCGAATATTTCGGGACCCCGCTTATCATCGGCAGCATTTTCGAGAAAAAACTCGCCGAAGAACTCAGCGGAAACTTTTTGGCGATTTCCGCGCCTATCAAGGAGCGCCTTATATTGTGCAGTTCATATGTCGGGTATCATGGCGGATTAAAACTTCTCGAAGACATTTATTCCTATGTTTTGAGGCAGTTCAACTAAATCCTAATCCCAATGGGCAGTTTACCAAAAAAGTCGTGACGTTATCTTTTTAAAATGGTATTACTTTGTTTTAGCATGGGCCAATGCTTTACCCAATGCCCGTGCTTTGGCAACCAATTTTTTATCGCGCTTCGCATCGCCTAAAACGCTTGCAGTGCCGTAGACCATACCTATTATTTCAGCTTGTGTGTAACTCGCAATATCTTGAATGGTGCGAATGGCATTGACTGCGCCGGAAGCAATGGGGTCGCTATCGCCGTAGGTAAGTACAATGCCTATTTTAAGACCTTTCAACGCTGAAAACGAATCGTTATGCACTGCATACAGCCTGTCGAAAAAAAGCTTGAGCTGGGCGGAAATGGTAAACCAATAAATAGGGCTCGACAGCAAAAGCAGATCCGTCGATAAAACTTGCTTGTATATTTTTTGCATATCGTCTTTAATGACGCAATGACCTTTAATGACTTTTCTGCACGCGTCGCACCCTTTACAGGGACGTATTTTCAAATCGTGCAGGAAGATTTCTTCAACGGAATATTTTTTGTCCTCAAGTTCCTTCAAGGCCTGCTTTGCCAAATAAATGCTGTTTCCGTGTTTTCGCGGACTTCCATGAATTGCAATGATCTTTTTACCCATCTGCTATGGTTCCCTTTCTTATTGTATGCATTACCTTTTCTCAACGGCCTCTTCCATGCGCAGCAATGCGGTTTGCAGCGTGGAGCGCGGGCACCCGAAATTAAGGCGCACAAATCCTTTGCCCATAAACGGTATCCCGTCCGACAGCCCTACTCCCGCCTTTTCAAAAAAACCGGCCGGGTCCTCAAGATGTAAGTCTCGCGCGTCTATCCACGAAAGATACGTTGCCTCAACCGGGCTTACCGAAAGTCCGGCAATCTTGCCGATTGATTGGGCGACAAAATCACGATTGCCGCGCAAATAATCAAGCAGCTCTGCGCGCCAGTTTTGGCAGTCGCGGTATGCGGCAAGCGCTGCAACAAGCCCCAGAACATTGACATGAGGCACAATTCCCGCCATTGCCCGTTTGAATTTCGCGCGAAGCGTGGGATCGGAAATGATCGCTATCGAGGCCCCCAGGCCGGGTATATTATAGGTTTTGCTCGGCGCAATAAGGGTTATTGTCCGCCTTGAAATTTCAGGACTCAGTGAAGCCAAGGGGATATGTTTTTTAGACGGATCGAGAATGAGTTCGTTGTGAATTTCGTCGGCGCAAATCACAAGGTCATGTTTTTCGCACAACTTCGCGATTGCCAGAAGTTCTTCCTTGTCAAAGCACCGTCCGACCGGATTGTGCGGATTGCATAGAAGAAATAACTTGGTATCCGGTTGAATTGATTTTTCGAAAAGTTCGAAATCAAAGTGCCACCTATCGCTCATGTGCGCGAGCGGCATGGGAATGACCCTGCGGTTGGCGTTTTTTGGGGCTGAAAAAAAAGGCGGATATACGGGCGTTGCGGTGAGCACGCCGCTATTGATTTCCCCGGTTGCCGCGCAGGTAATATTAAGCCCGCACACAAGCCCCGGAATAAACACCAGCCATTCGGGAGAAACGTCCCACTGATAGTTGCTTTTAAGATGCTCGCACACCGTTTCAATAAGCGGGTCGGGCGTGCGGGTATATCCTAAAACCCCGTGGTCGATGCGCTCCCTAAGCGCGGCAAGTATGGCAGGAGGCGAAGCAAAATCCATGTCCGCCACCCATAAGGGAATTATGTCGGTGTCTTGGTATTTGTCCCATTTGTCGCTATAGGTCCCGCGCCGGTCGATGGGAGTATCGAAGTCATAGTCCATATTTTGTTACCTTGGTATTTTTATCAATTATTATTTTCCTGAATAAATTCCAAATAAGCCACTTCTGCAAGTGAGGGGAAGTTTGGCCTTCCGGGAGCCGTCGGCGTATCCTTAATATCAAGCTGCGTCTTGATATCTTCCCATGAAATTCCTTTGGCCGCAAGCGACCGGACCCCATCACGTTTTCCCGCAACGGCACTGCGCAATTGCAAAACTTCAGCCCTGCCAACCGGGTCGCTGTGTCCGGAGGCAAAAACCTCCGCGTCGAGACTTAAAAGAAAATCAAGAGCCTTGACAAGCCCTCCTGATGAACCACCTTTCTGCCGATGTATGAGCAGATCGCGGTGGAAAAACAATAAATCCCCCACGAAAACAGTTCTAAGCTTTGGAAGCAGCACTGCCGTATCGCCGCCCGTATGCGCAGGACCAACATGGATAAGCTCAACAGGATTACCTTCAAAATTAAAATTCAGCGTATCGGAAAAAACTTCGTCGGGCAAGTGGTTTACCGGTACGCGCTGCGCTTGTGAGATAATTTCCCGTTTTGTAGCTTCGTGGGAAATAAGCTTAAACGGCGCTTGCCAACTGTCGATTCCGCCCACATGGTCGATGTCGCTATGCGTCAGCACGATCACGGAAACGGGTTTACCCACCTGCGTTTGAATGATTGCCGACAATTCCTTGACAGCATCGGACGTCATCTTTGCGTCGATTAATAATACATGGTCCTTGCCGATAAGTATTCCGGTATTGGCGCCCGCGCTACCGACGGCAATAATCAGATTATCTGCTAAGCGCTTGATTTCCAGGGGCGGATATGTTTGCTTATTTTCTTGAACGGCCATGTAATTATCTTTCGTTTGATGGTAGTTGTTCTTTTCAGGCCAGTCTCTCTAAAAATAAATATTCGAAGCATTCATGCTGGGCACATTTTTTCCAAAGCACCAAAATGACTAATTGATTTCAAACCCCACGTAAAAATTCCTTCCCGGACGATAGAGTTGCGAATGCGTGTCGAACCTTTCCCAATCGAGGGAACTGTTCCATTTTTGATTAAAAACGTTTTCAACTCCCGCCCGCCAAATGATTTGCCTGCCTAACAATATTTTCCCCTTAAAACGAAGATTCGTAACCGCATAGCCCGGCGCGCGGGTAAATTCAGTAAGCGCATCATAGCGTTTTTGCGGAGGCGCCCATTCGAGTTCAGGAGAAAATGTTATATGCTTGGTTTTTAAAAGTGCCAAAAGCTTCCCGCCCGATTCAGCCGAAACCGGTTCCTTATTGTCTGAAGACACCCAGGCATGATCTACATGGTTAACCGACTGTAATTCAAGGTTATCTAAAACCTCATATTTTATTTCAATTTCGCCTCCCGCCCGTTTTTCAATGTCGCCATTATGCCACTGCCGTGCCCCATACGCTCCGTAAGACATCGGTGAAATGTCAGGCGCGTCGATTGTCTCAATAGGGTCTTTTTTGACAAGCGCCCATAAGGCGCCTTTTGCCTTGACATTGCCCCAGGTAAATTTCCCCGACAGTTCGGTCTGGACAATATTTTCGGGACTGAGCCGCGCATTGCCGATATAATCGCGGTTGGTAAGCGCGTTAAAAAGGTAATACCCATAGAGCTCGCTCATGGCCGGGGGCCGTGATGAAAAGGCCGCGGATACGCCGATATCGTTTTCACACGTTTGTGCATAGCGAAGGCCTAACGAAAGTCCCGGAAGCGTAAATGAGCGTTCGTACGGCAATCCAAGCTGGATAGCGTTTTCTTGTCTGCGCCCTAACTCGGAAAGAAGGTTTACTGATTGTGATTCAACGATTATGCCGGTTTCCAAACGCAGCTTTTCTTGAATCGGAAATTCTCCGGTAAGCGACGCTTTAAGCCCATCGGTACTTGTTTTAGGCCAGGGTTCCAAATACATGGCCGGATTGGGATATGCATACATGGTCATTGACGCCGATTGGATGCTTTGCCACCAATCCAGGCGTAAATGAAACAAGTTTTCGTTTTTTAAAAGATCAAGTAAACTCCAGGCGCCTATCGTTGATCCTGATCCGGGCATGTCCATATGCATGGGCACAAAGGGCCGGTGCGTATCATCCATGGCATGGCTTGTAGCATTAGCATATAGTAAACCGCTCCACGTAAGCTTATCAAGGCTTGTGTTTTTAAATCCGATTGCGCCGTGTTGGGTTTGCGAAAAACCAACATCCATGGGAAGCGCCGGATATCCGGCGTCCCAAAACCGGTCGTAAAGATACGTACCGTTAATTTCCCAATTTTCAGAAGGTTTGAAAATTGCCCCCGCAAGCAGGTTTTTTGCTTTTACGCCGGAATACGGTATTTTCCCCCCGCCCGGAACCGCGTAATCGCCGACGTCCTTGCCCGAACCGGCCACATTCAAGCCATAGCGCTCGGAACTATAGGAAACATTGGTCTTGCCGCTGATTCCTTTGTCGATTGTCGAACCCTGGCCGCCGATTTTCCATTGAAGTCCGGCATTTCCCAGGGCCGCTTTATTAAGTTTTATGTCAACCAAACCAAGCACGGGACCGCCAAGGGCCAAAGCCCTTCCTCCGGTTTCCACCGTTATCCCGGCAATGTCATTGTCGTCCACATAAGAATTAACAGGGTCCATATGATCGGTGCAGGCGCACTGCAAATGTGCTCCGTCGAGCGTGACTGAAATATCGTTGCCCGAACTTCCGCGCACCACGGGCTCCCCCGCCGATGCGCCGCGGCGAATAAGGGTCACTTCGGGGTTTTCGGTCAATATTCGTTCCGTGGAAGTCGGTGCGGCCGATAATTCCTTGATTCGCTCGCCTTGTACGACGATTTTATCGAGGGCGACGACGCTGTCTTTACTTTTAGAAGTATCGGCCGGACCGGGTAGTGCGCGGCCATTGCCGAAGGCCGCGATATTTAAAATGGTCAATGCAAACAACACTGCTTTGATCATTGTAAGACCACATCGAAATATTGCGACACTACCGTCGTATCGCCGATATGCTTAAACGTAAAGGTCAATCGCCACAGGCCGGACATGCTAAAATTGACTGTTCCCTGATAATAACCGCCTGGGATTTTTTTTGGTTGCACATTATTCGGCGAAGTCATATCCTCCATGTCCGGCATGGTCGGACTGAACGTGACCGTCCACTGGGTATCCGGTGTATAGGTCAATGAATCGACTTTTTTGCCGATTAAAATGTCAAACGTTTGCGGGCCAACAGCGAGAGTCGGCTCAAAAAACGTGGCCTTTCGGGCAATACTGTCCGGCCCGGTCCACGCGATACTCTGTGTTTTACCGGAGGTAACGGGCACAGTGCTTGAAGGCGGGCTATTGGGGCTTTTTGCGCATGCAACACCAAGCGATAGAACGCTTGCAAAGAAAACCCTTTTAATTAATTTTTTTTTCATAATTTTCCACCTTGCTTGATAATTCCTTTAAAATACAAAAATTTATAATAGAGACGCGGCAGGCCGCGTCTCTATATGATTTTTATTGAATTCGCCGTTATATTAAAATGCAACCTTTGCCCCAAGCGACGCCGTGAACCGGGGGGCCAACTGCACTCCGTTCACATATTGATAAACAGGCACTTGCACGAAATCATAAACCGACGCTTGTTTGTCAATAGGCACGACAACTCCGGGGCTCAGGTAGGTCAGAGTGCCTCCCGTGCTTATTTGATCGGCGTTCGCGCCGGTATCGTGGAGAACATATTACCCGTTCAATTGCAGTTGCGGCGTGATCAAGCACGGCAATGCAGTACAAACCTTTTTTTCGTCGCATACTATTACCTCCGTCGTTTAAATGGTTGATTTTTTTCGATGCGCTCTATATCAAAACAGGACCGCCTGAATTTTGATTCCATACCTGTTCGAGTTTTACGACAATCCCTGAAAACCTCGCCATCCGTAAATAAGTCCCATGATGATAAGAACACCGCCGCCGCACAAGCCGATGGCCCGCTTGTGCGGCGTAAGTGTCTCCAGCGCCTTGGCGGAAAGGAACCCAAGCGCCAGATAAACCGATGAGCTGACTCCAAAGGCAAAAGATATGGCCAATCCTTTAAAAAGACCCGCGCTTAAAAGCAGCGGCGCTAGATAAGCGTACTTTCTGCCCGGATTGAGAAACCCCCGATACAGACCCAATCCGAAACCGATCTTTCCCGAAACATCGCTTTTGCAACCCAATCCCAATGGCCCATTGGATTTTTTGTCGCTTAAAAACTCAAGTTGTTGTCGGGATTTTATAATACGGAAAATCCCCAGGGCTAGGAGCGTTGCTCCGAAAAATATATTGACGAACGATTCTTTGATCGGCAGTAATCGGCCGAATAACGTAATAGCCGCGCCGAAAAGAATAAGCCCCGTGATACGGCCCGATAAAAAGCGAAGCGCGGCAGCCCGGTCGGAAAGCGAAAGTCCGAAGGCGAAGAACGGGCATATCACGAGCCCTTCGGCCGACAAACCTAAAAGCGATACCGTAAGAATTTCATTCATGATACGTTCCTATCGTTGTCAATCGTTTTTGCCGCTTTTAGTTACCTTGGCGCTGGATGCGATGGACACCAATTGTTCCTGCGATAAAAGCGGCTTGATAAATCCGGTGACTGCGTAATATGTTTTTGTTTTTTTGGAATAAAACGTGACCGTCGTCAAATTTTCTTTCACCCTGCGTCCGCAGGGTTTTCTCGCCGATATCCTTAATAGGAGCAAATTCGCAGGTTGTCCGTTTTGCAAAGTTATGGGCGATGATGACCGCGAGTCGACTTTATAGGCGCTGGTCGGCAGTAAGGCGCTGTCGGACAAGTCGTTTTTCGACCAGGTAATGGCAAGGTAAGAAAAAAAACATATTTCCCGTTCATCCATAAGGCCGTATATGCGCTTTCCCACCGGCCCATCATGTCGGGCAAATTCCTGTTCATGTTCGCCTTGAAGCGCAAAAACCATACGCCCCGCCTCTACCTCGCGCGCTGGAATCTGCGGGTTATTTCCCCAAAGGACTGAGGCCATTGAAAGGCAAAGGAGTGTTGCAGTCAAACCATAGAGAATGTATTTATTTTTTTTCATGATTATTTTCCGATGCGACTTTTCCCGTGATTATAAGTTTTATCGAATCGATAGCATATTCGATTTCTTTCCGTTCTTTTCGTAGATTTGCAAGATGCGTAAAAATACGATATTGGTCGTCGGACAAGGGGGCCGCCGAATAGCTATTATTTTTTTTGAAAATTCTATAGTCTATCGGTTTTGTTTTGAGTAAGTCCTGAAGGCTATCGATGTTCGCGCACAGCTCATTATAGCGTGCATTTGCATAGGCCAATGCCGCATGATTATCGCCACCCTCATAAGCGGAGGAAAATTGGGGAACATCCGCAATTATCAATAGCGTGAAGAACATAACCGCAAGGACTGACGTTATGGAATAAAATGGTTTTATAATGATTTGTCGCATGATTGAACCTTCAAAGCATAATTGGTGGGCGCACAGCGGCAACGGTTGAATTGCCGCTGTGCGCTTGTTAATGCATGGTCTCTTTTCTTCTCCGCTTATTTCGTCCGCGCCAGCCGGATACCTTGGCATTGGGCGGCAAAGCTTTGCTTATTATAATTGCGGACGGTTATCAGATTGCAACTTTCCTTGGCCATAGCTCCACCATAGCGTTTTGCCCGGTATTTGTATTTCTGTCCATCGGGAAGTCCCCGTGGATTAACTGCGGCGCCTGCGGTATAAGCAAGCGGCACTTTATAAAATCTGTCCCATAGCCATGACCCCGTATTGCCGGTCAAATCGTAGAGTCCCAATTCGTTGGGGAGCTTTGTGCCCACCGGGTGAATGCGGGCCCCACCTCCGATGGTATCGTAGCCTGTCCACGCTACAAGTTGAATGGAATCGCTTCCGCTGAAAATATACCCCTTGGAATATTTTCCCCCTTTTGCCGCATATTCATATTCCGCTTCGGTAAGCAGCCGATATCCGTCAACATCCCACAAGGGGGTAATGGTCCATCGGCGATGGTCCGCTGTGTCGATATTGTTTGTGTCTGTTGTCAGTGTGTCAAGAATATAGGCCGGCGTAAGGCCGTCCTTTTTGCTTTGCCAATTGGCAAAAAGTACTGCCTCATAGAAACTGATATTAATCACAGGCGTTGTCCCGCGGCCCCATTCTTGGTCGTCCGCCTTTTCCCACTGGGTTGCAACCGCAAAAGCGTCATAATCGTCGAATGTTGTTGCATATTTGTTTATAATAAAACCAGACACGGTTGTCGGATGGGCGGGTTTTTGATCAGCAGCGGCATAAGGATTGTCGCTGCCCTGTTCAAAAGTGCCTCCCTCGACCGCAATAAAGAGATTTGCGGTGTCAAGCGCCACGGATACGACTTCATTAGTAAAAGCAATCTGTTGACGTTTATACCTGAACCGGGAAACCGCCAGGGAATCGGAGACGGCGCTTATTTTCGCCAACCCTGAAATAGCGCTTCCCGCGGCGTTATTGCCGGTGTTTAATAATGAGCCCGAAGAACCACCGACCGCATTCCTATCGTATGCGGCGGTTTTAAACGAATATTCGTTACCATTTAATTTGATACGCGTAATGTAAATTCCAGCCGAAGATTTAGATTGGGCGACAAGGTTGACCGCATATGAGCCGGGCAACACGCTGTTGGAAAAAATCGTAGATACTAAGCGTCCGTCAAGAGAAAACCGCTGGATAAGGACCTTTTGGGCCGAAACTGCCGTAAAATGCAGAGACTCTCCCGAAAATACCGGTTTAAGATTAAGTTGCGGCGCTACCGCCCTTCGGGACCCGATACCCACGCCTCCTCCAATGACAAAATGCCCCGTTGCGTCGGTGACCGTCTGTGTACTGTCGGAAATTCGTGTAACGAGAGCGCCCTCCAGGGATTTGCCCGTGACTTTATCGGTAATGACTCCGCTTACCGACTGAGCGGATGCGATACCCGCACCGGCCAATACTCCCAATAGCGCTAATTTCCCAAAAAATGAACTCCTATTACGCATACATTAAACCTTTCTGTGAAAAAGTTTTTTTATTCAACCGTTATAATAGTTTACATGTAACTTCAATTTAAACCTGATGCCATGGTTTGAGGACCTTGGTCGGGCGTTTTACAGAAAACGGTAAATCTCCTTCCCACCCGCACTGCCTCGTGCAGAACTGTTACAAGTTGCGAACAATTTATTTTATGCACGTACCGCCTCCGCGGGACCATTGGCAAACAGCCGGAGCCGCTCGAAATGCTCTTCACCGCCGGTTTTCTCCCCAATCTTTCCGCAGGCGTCGGCCCTGCACCTGGCGCAGTGGCTCATTTGCGGAAGCCAAACACCGGCTTCCATGCGTACGCGATGTATAAGCGCGGCATCAGGCTCAATAAGACTGCCGAAAACCGTATTGGCAGTGGGAATAAGCGGAATGCAATTATGAATATCAACGCCGCACCTGGCCATGACCTGCGCAATTTTTCCGATGTGCAAATCGTTGATTCCCGGAATAATGACCGAATTTATTTTCACTAAAATTCCCGCGTTTAAAAGGGCTTCGATGGAGTCGGTCTGACGGTTAATGAGCAGTTCCGCCGCCTTTCTGCCGAATATGCGCTTTCCCTGGACAACTACCCAGGAATAGATTTTTTCCACGATATCGGGGTCGATGCCGTTGACCGTAACGGTCACGTGGCTGACGCCCAGGTCGGCAAGTTCATCAACATGCGGCTTAAGGTCGAGTCCGTTACTCGACACGCATAAAAGCAAATTTGGATACTTCCATTTAACCAAGTGAAAAGTTGTAAGGGTTTCCAGTGCATTCGCGAAGGGGTCGCCGGGCCCCGCAATACCGACAACCGACAAATTGCCCACCCGCTCCAAAGCATTATCGAGGTAGGCTAACGCCCCTTCGGGAGAAAGAACGGCGGCCGAAACCCCCGGTCTGCTTTCATTGACGCAGCAGTATTTGCGGTCGCAAAAATTGCACTGAACATTGCACTTTGGAGCTACGGGTAAATGGATACGCCCATGCGTTTCCCGCGACTTTGCATTAAAGCAGGGATGTTGCGAAAAGTCTTTCATGATACCTCTTTTTTACTACTTTTTGACAGAAACTACATCTGCAAGATAGGAATTAAAATTAAAGCTAAGTAATATTCATAGGTTATTCAGAAATGTCTTAATAGGTTCTTTATTTTTAAAGATTAATTTTAATTCTCAAATAATATACACTAAATAGATAGGGATTGTCAAGAATAAAATACATTTATCCGATTGGAATTAAGTTAAATATTCATAACTATTTAATAATTAATGTATTAGATAGATGAAGACCGGATTATTTCCCAGAGTACAAAAAATAAATAAATTAATAATAAAGTAGTCATTGATGATTAATTAACATTTTATTTAAAATCGCCATTCAATACTCGCAGCAAAATTTATCCGGTCGCCCGGATAAAAGACCTGAAGGTCTTCCGTTGAAACCGTCCGGGCATCGGGAATCGGTTCAACACCTTCGGCATAGCGGATATTTGCCAGATTTCGCGCATCCACGTAAAATGATAATCCTTTTTCTCCGCGAAAACCTGAGGAAAAACCGATCAGCGCATATGGATCGGCAAAAAGAATCCCGGCTTGATCGACAGGAAAGCGCGCCATGCTCCACTGTACATTCGGCCCCGCATACCATCCTTGTTTTGTCGCATAAACCAGGTCTGCCTGATAAAAATGCTCCGGTATTCCGGCAATGCGGTTGTTTCGATACGTCGGATTATCATCAAAATGGAAATCATTGAGCGTATAACTCTGCTTTAACAAAAGCGATCCGCAATAGGGTCTTTTATTTTCAGGGTCAATTCTTGTATTCAATATTTCGATGTCAAGTCCGGCTTCAATTCCCTGATGGATTGATTTCGGCACATTTGCGGTCCCAATGTTATTACCATGCGCGTCATTTATTGCCAACAGTTCATTGCTAAGCCATGAATGATAGAGGGAAAGCTCGCCGTCAAAACGCCCCAATTCGTGCCGCGATCCAATTTCCGCTGTCCAGGCCGATTGCGGGACAAGCAGCGAATATTCGAGATTGATTTGCTTAGCAGCCCCGTTAGTAGAGGTCAATGCTATCAGATTTTCAAATGACGGCGGTTGCCAGCTTCGACAAACATTTATAAAAGACTGATTGTGCTTATTCCATTCGTACAGCGCTCCAAATTTCGGATTCAATCCTAAGAAAATCAGATGTTTCGATTTGACTGCATTGGAATCCGCAGTTAGATTATTGTCAAATCCACGAAAAGAATAAATAGTCTGAAATCCGGCAATAATCGACAAACCATGCATTATCTGTAATCTATCTTCCACATACACGGGAATATTAATGGTTTGGTCGGAAAACGATGCTGTTGAATCTCCTCGCTGACCATTAAGATTTTGAAAATTCGTCTGGATTTCATTTTCATAGGCAACCGAAGTCCCCGCCGTAATATCGGCCCGACAGCCGAATTGACGGACTGAATCGTTCACGTTTAAAACAAGTGCCGCGTTATTGGAATGCAAATAATTAATTCCTTCGGGGTCTTCGACCGAATAAAACGACCGGGTTATTTGATTGCGATATGTCCAGATTGCGCCCACATCGACCAGGCCGTTTTTTATTGACCATGCGAGTTTGTCGGCAAGGCGAATGACCTTAAATGACGTGCCGAAATCCTGGACAAGCGCATCATTATTAGCTTGCGTCGGATCGTCGATGAGCTCTTCCTTAGTCAATCCGCCCGGACTTTGCCGATCAAGCGCGGCGAAAAGCACGTACAATCGGTTTTCGGCGTTTCCAAATTTCAGGCCCATGTCGCCGAAAACATGGCCGGTATTTTCCCGACTATGGTCGCGTGACTTGTCACGGTATTGGTCGGACACCGACACATACCCGTCAAGAGGCCCTTTGGATCGCGCAATTGATATATCGCCGCCCAATCCCCCGAAACTTCCTCCGTGCAAACGCAGGCTGAGAGGAGGCGCCGATAATCCGGTGAGCGGCACAAGATTTATTGCCCCGCCTAACGTGTAAGCGCCGTATTTAAAAGCGTTGGCTCCGCGGTATACTTCGGCGTATTGCAGAGAATGCAGGTCGAAATCCTCAAGGCTTACTTCGCCATCGCCTTGATTGAAAGGAAATCCGTCGAGAAGAAATTGGATGCCTATAGGCTGGTCTTCGGATTGGATGCCGGAACCGCGAATGGAAACCTTCGACGCTTCACCGCTCCCGTTTGATTGCGTAGCCACGCCCGGCGTGTTTTCAAGCAAATCCTGAAAATTAGCACTCCACCCTTTTTCAAACCGGTCGGCGTTTTTAACGGTAACTCCGCCGGGCACGGCGTTTTTCCGCTCCAGAGCGCTTTGGAGGGGCGGGGTCGTCATTGAAAAGGCTTTTCCCGTAACAACCATAGGAGGCAAGGAATCCATGACGCCGATTGAATCGGTCCGTGCTTTGTCAATGGGAAAAACCGGACAACACAATAGCGTTAGGTAAAGTATCCATTTCACGGGTGGTTCATTCACTTTTTAATAAGGCAGTTTTGATTATCCGATTTGATCGACGAAAGTCCGACAGTATCGCTGCCGTCCAAGCAGTACGGCAGCGATTGGAGATAGTGCGAGGTCATTTCGTAGCTGATTGATCTTCGTTTTTTATTGTTGCCAATTTAACAGCGCCATTTTTTCCTTTGGTTCCTGTTACAATAACCTCCAAAACGCTCTGAGGTTCTAAAAGGAACTTTTTTATCTTTGAATAGCTTGCCTTGTCAAAAGCAATAAGCTCTCCTTCTTTAGTATAAATAGAATAGCCGCTCGCGGCGCATTTCGATTTCAATGCGCATTCCTTGGTATGTGAGGAAATAAAAGAAGCCAAACTGTCCTTATGGTTCGCGGCGCAGCGGTTATCAATAATTTTCCCTGTTATGGTGATTTCTTCGCCTTTCGCCGAAGATGTAGCTGCAAAAGCGAAGCCCAGACCGATTAAAACCGATAGTGCGATTGCAAAAATCTTATTCATAAAAAAACTCCTCCATAATTAAGTGTATGAACCAGGATATTTATCCTTCGGCAAATGATCAATATCCTCCTTTCAATACTATTTTTAAATTGCACAACGTTAATAGGATTTAGAGTATATGCAAACAAAAATATATCATTTTGCCGATTATTTAATAGTATAATCAATTGTTTTCCAAAGGTTATTTTCAAAAATAGTCGTTATCGTTTCTTGGACATTTTTTTTCTTTTCAAAATCGGTTTTAAACACGACGATGATGTATTCGCCCGCCGCAGCGCCCGGCAATGAAGTTTTATATTTCGTCGATTTTTCAGTTCTTGAAATTATTTTGCCCAAATGTAACCTATCTTGATTTAATCGTCTTGACCATAAAGAGTCTGAAAATCTTCTTTGAATTAATGATCCCGCCGTTTTCCAACTTTGCGGATAATTTCCAGTGTCAACAAGAGAAAGCCACGTTTGAACAGACCCCAAGGCCTCGCTGATTTTTTCATGTTCCGAAACATTTGCCGATAAACAAAAACTACTCGCCAAAAAAACCGATATAAGCGCTTTGTTGATGCTTTTCATAAAAACCTCCAAAATATAAAGTGGATGTATTATGATTAAAACTGTTTACTTTGTGTCAACCATCAACTCTTCCAAAGAATCCTTTACCATTTCCAAATCCTGCCGCAGCATTTTCAAACTGTCGAGTTTGATTAAAAGCGCGGTCTGCCGGTTACCGGAGTTCCATATCGGCGCGCCTTTGGCGTTTGTGCCATGCAGAACTCTTTTTAAGCTGTCGATACTCTTGGTAATTCCGGTGAGCCTCTTTTTTAATGCAATCTACATATCTTAGATAGGAATTAAACCTAGGATTTATCGTTTCAGTATTTTTTTTAAACAGAGGAATTTCTTCGTGGTTTAGGTGATAAAGGTTATTTCAGAAATTAATATACACTAATTAGATAGGGATTGTCAAGAAAAAAAATACATCCATCCGATAGGAATTAAATTAAATATTCATATCTCTTTAATAATTAGTGTATTAGGTATATTAAAGTCGGATTATTTTCAAGGGTATAAATTAAATAATAAGTAGACGTTGATGATAAATGTAACAAAAGCCTCTGTGATCTTCCATTGAAACCGTTTTGTGTGTCGGGAATCGGTTCAACGCTCCTTAATAACGAACATTGCTAAGGTTCTATGAGTATCTATCGATCAGTCAGCGACTTTAGAAATGCAACCAAGTCCTTTTTCTCCCCGGAAGTCAAATGCATAGGTTTCAGCAGTCCGCTCTTGTTTGGATGCGCTTCGCCGCCGATGTTATAATGGTCGATGACCGCTTCTAGGGTTGGAAGCGATCCGTCATGCATATACGGCGCCGTTTTTTCCACATTGCGTAGCGACGGCACGCGGAACATTCCAACATCGCTTTGCTTAAGCGTGATTCGCGCTCTGCCTGAGTCGGGATAGTTCACATAAAGGCCATTGTTCTTGAAACTATTATCGGTAAAGTTGTATTCGCCATGGCAGTGGAAACATTCGCCGCGTTCGCCGAAGAACAGCCCCATTCCCCGTTTCTCCGAGATCGACAGCGCCGATGAGTCGTGATCGTACAAATACCGGTCGTATCGACAGTTTCCGCCCAATAGCGTTCGCTCATAGCAAGCAATGGCGCGCGTGAGCGCGTATACCGATGGCAATTGTCCGTAAGCCTTGCGAAAGAGCGATGGATAGCGCGGATGCGCTGAAAGTCGGGCGACTGCCTTATTAATGTCAAAATCCATTTCCAAAGGATTGGAAACGGGAGCAAGAATCTGTTGCTCCAATGTCGGCACGCCGCCATCCCACATCGTGTTGGGAAGGTAGGCGCAATTGATTAAGGTCGGCGCATTACGCAACGCGGTCCGTCCCTCGACACCTTTACTTTTAGGCAGTCCGTCGGTGAAAGCTTTGCTTTCAATATGGCACGTGGCGCAGGATATCGTCGAATCACGGGAGAGAATGGGATCAAAGAACAATCGTTTCCCAAGAGCAATCCGGTTGGTGGTTGGCTGGTTGTCGGCCGGAATTGGCGGATAGGGAAATCCGTGAGGAGTCTTAAGGGTTATAAACCGGCTGCAAGGGTCGAGAAAATGGAGTGCAATTCGGCCTGCTATGAAAATTAAAAAAGTAGTAAGGCTTGTCAGTAGGGCGAACACTAAAAGCATTCGAATTTTATAGGATACTATGAGCATAAGCCAAAATATTCAGTTATTAATAGCCTGGAGATAATGATTAGTTGTCCGGCGAAAATGCCCCTTGCCAGCGATCGGCCATTCTGACCGCCAGAGGTTGATTATCAAAAGAATGCGTCGAAAATTCCGACCGCATGTCAACACCGGCAAACATGAAGCCGAGATCGAATTTCAGGTGAACGCCGTTGTTTGACGATGCGCTCACCGAGAACTTTATCGGGACCGAAATGGTTCTTTTCATCGTATCCATGCCGAAGTGATAGAAAAATTCAGTGACGGGCGCCCCCGTGCCTTTACTCGTGGTATCCACTTTGCCCTCAATCTTCATGAACAGGTATCCGCTGTTCCAATCCCAATGCATACTTGGCGTTTGGATCGCCAAAGGGTTGCCCGCTTCAAAAACCGTGGGGTCGCCATGGTTGGTAACGGAATCAAGACCCAGGGTGAAACGAAGGCCATTATAAACGCCCTCCGGAAGAGAGCCAAGATTATAATCTTTTTGGCGAGGATTAGCCAGGATCACGGACTGTTTGGTCCGATTCTCCGCCCCGTCTTCGCGGATCGCTCGGATATTTGAGATATAGTAACGGAAGTCCGTTACTTTAAATTTACGGGAGGTAGCCCCATGGTATATGGTGTCATACATAACATCAACGTTTGCAACGGTGTTGCGTATGAAAAGATGAAACGATGAGCCGGTTTCAATAAGTTGTCGCGGCCTTTGGTGGCGGTTATCACGAGTGCACATTATGAAAGCCGTGAGAATTGCAATAAGGCCAATAAGGAACGTAATTTTCCAGAATTTCATAAATAAAAAATATATTGCGGAGTCCGACTACTTAGGGAGCAAACCAACATTCGGCATGAATCAGGCCGGGTGTGTTAAACGACCGCGAAAGCGTGGCATCATATTTGCGTTTTAAATAACAATGACGGTTTGCGCTTATAAAGACTCTATACAGTGCGGGTGGATATTTCAGACACAACTAAACTTTTGACCTTTTGATTTTAAATTTATAAGGGAAAATCAATGAATCAAACATTCGACCATACTGCTTTACGCGGATTATCCGAATTACAAGTTCATAAGCTATTATCCACCGAAGGATATAACGAGCTTCCATCCGCAAAAAAACGCGGATTTATAAGAATCGCATTGGAGGTTATGCGAGAACCCATGTTTCTGCTTCTTTTGGCGTGTGGAATCATTTATCTGATTTCGGGAGAAGTACAGGAAGCCCTCATGCTCTTAGGTTTTGTTTTCGTGGTTATGGGAATTACGTTTTATCAGGAACGTAAAACCGAACGGGCTCTGGATGCCTTGCGAGACATGTCGAGTCCCCGCGCTCTGGTTGTCCGAGATGGTGAAAAGAAGCGCATTGCCGGACGGGATGTCGTTCGTGGGGATGTGTTGCTTCTTTCGGAAGGTGACCGGGTCGCGGCGGATTGCTTTTTATTGTCCGGTACGAATCTTTCCGTAGACGAATCACTTTTGACCGGCGAATCGGTTCCAGTGCGTAAGGCCGTAGGGGATACATCCGCACAAAACTCCCGACCGGGCGGAGATGATTTACCCTTTGTCTATTCAGGAACGCTTATTGTCCAGGGGCAAGGCATTGCGGAAGTCCGCGCAACGGGACTGCGGACTGAAATCGGAAAAATCGGCAAAGCCCTCCAATCGCTCAAGCCCGAAAGCACACCGCTCCAAATACAAACCGGAAAACTCGTGCGCACCTTCGCCATAATCGGCGCGCTGGTCTGTGGGCTCGTCGTGGTGGTATTCGGATTGACACGAGGAAATTGGCTTGGCGGTTTTTTAGCGGGGCTATCGCTTGCCATGTCACTATTGCCCGAGGAGCTTCCCGTCATTCTGACGATTTTCCTTGCGCTTGGAGCATGGCGAATTTCGCGAAACCGGGTGCTTACCCGGCGGGTCCCGGCAGTTGAAACCATCGGATCGGCAACCGTGTTGTGCGTTGACAAAACAGGTACACTTACCATGAATCGTATGACCGTGAGTGACTTATGTGTCAATAACGCTTTCTACAAAATACCGCCGGAGGCCCATGACCTGCCTGAAGAATTCCACAAATTGGTTGAATATTGCATTCTTGCCTCGCCCGCGGACCCTTTTGATCCGATGGAAAAGGCGATGCGTGAGCTTGGTGAAAAGTGTCTTTCCCGCACCGAACATCTGCATAAAACCTGGGAACTTCTGCGCGAATATCCGCTTTCACGAGAGCTTCTTGCCATGTCGCGCGTTTGGCGTTCCCCGGATCAGGAACGTTTCGTTATTGCGGCAAAAGGCGCTCCGGAAGCCATTGCGGATATCTGCCACTTGACACAAGAACAAAATCAAGTTCTAACGCTTCACATCGAGACGCTCAGCACTCAAGGCCGCAGGGTAATCGGCGTAGCCGTCGCGGATTTTGATCAAAAAAAACTTCCCGAAGCCCAGCATGATTTCGCCTTCCGCTTTATCGGCATTTTAGGACTCGAAGACCCGGTCCGTCCGGGCGTTGCGCAATCGATAGTTGAATGTTATGAAGCCGGAGTGCGGACCATCATGATAACCGGCGATTATCCCGGAACCGCGGCAAATATCGCGGCGCAAATCGGATTGCGAAATCCAACCGACATTATTACGGGAAACCAGCTTGAGAAAATGACCGCCGAGGAGCTTACGTCCAGGATCCGAAGCGTCAATGTTTTCGCCCGGATGGTCCCCGAACAAAAACTCCAACTTGTCAAAGCGCTCAAAAAAAACGGCGAAGTTGTCGCCATGACCGGCGATGGCGTCAATGACGCGCCCGCGCTTAAAGCCGCGCATATCGGCATTGCCATGGGCGGGCGTGGAACGGATGTTGCCCGTGAAGCCGCATCCCTTGTGCTTCTTGATGATGATTTCGGCTCCATTGTCAAAGCGGTAAGCATGGGACGGAGAATCTATGATAACCTGAAAAAGGCAATGATGTATACCTTATCGGTGCACATCCCTATAGCGGGCCTTTCGCTGATCCCCGTGCTTTTCAAATGGCCGTTGATCCTATTCCCCGTGCATATTGTTTTTCTGGAACTTATCATTGATCCTGCATGTTCAGTGATTTTTGAAGCGGAAGCTGCAGAAGCAAACGTTATGAAACGTCCCCCGCGAAAGCTTTCTGAATCGCTCTTTAATCGCAGTACCCTTATCAGAGGTATTATTCAGGGTCTCCTCATCATGGGCGTGGCAACGGTAATTTACGTTTGGGCAATTCGGGATCACGGCGAGAATACCGCGCGCGCGCTGAGCTTTGCAACGCTAGTTGTTTGCAATATCGGACTTATCCTCACCAACCGTTCATTTTCCCGTTCCATATTTTCCATGTTCCGGGTTCCTAACACGGCATTATGGTGGATTATCGGCGGCGCTGGCGTAATGCTGTCGTGCAGTCTTTTACTGCCTTTTTTACAAGAATTGTTTAAATTTGCGCCCGTACCGCCGGGTGATTTCTTAGCTTGTTTTGGCGCCGGAGTTGTGACGATCGTTCTTATGGAAACTCTGAAATTTGGGCCGATTCGGCGGGTGTTTTTTCCGGAACCCTTACTGAAAACAAGCCCAATGTCAAACGAAGGATTGTACTATTGAAAAACATTTTTAGAAAACTTCGTACTCTTATCAACGAAAACGTCCATACATTGTTATCGCTGCGTGCGTCACCGCATCAGATAGCTCTTGGCTTTGCGATAGGCGTATTCATCGGCATCTTCCCGACTTTCGGATTTGGTGGAGTGTTTATTATTGCATTAGCAACGTTTTGGAAATTTAACATTCCCGGCGCACTTGTCGGAACTTTGATTGGTAACCCCTTATTTGCTCCCTTATGGATTACCCTTTCATGCCTAATAACGGGAATCTCTCCAAGCGAGATCAAGGTACCGAAAGAACCATTTCATGAGATACTCAAGCATTATAGCGGGATCGGGTTGCGATACTTGGTAGGTAATGGATTGGTTTCTTTGTTCGTTGCAATACTGTCCTACTTCATAGTAACCCGCGCGATTCAGTGGTATCGAGCAAGAAAAGATAAGCAGGTATTCATCTCAAAACAGGGGAAAACATAATGTCAAATGCGCAACCGTAGCATCTTCGGATAAATTATTTTATGCTATGGCTACTTTAGTAACAATATCCCAAAAATGCCAATACGCCTTGCGCGCCATGTTTGAATTGGCAATCCATTATCCTTCCGACCAGGTTATCGTTCTTTCCGAAATCGCCCTGGCGCAGGACATTCCCGTGAGGTTTTTGGAACTGATTATCGCAAAGCTTCGTAAAGACGGTTTTGTTCGCTCCACGCGCGGCCAATCCGGCGGCTACCTAATAGCCAAGCCGCCCGCACAAATTTCAATCGGGGAGATTTTCAGGTGCATGGAAGGGACGGGCGTTGAAATCAATGTCAATAGTCAAGAAATAACCGCTATTTCGGAACGAAGTGATGCTTTTATTTTCAAATCGCTGTGGCAGGAAGCGCGGCATGCGATAGCCCAGGTGTTCGACACAAAAACATTGCAGGATTTGATCGAAAAACGGAAAAAAATCATGAGCGGTTTTGACTATTCGATTTGAAATGGTTGGAAATCGGATTTTGAATATAGTATACTTATAGCGAATACAATTTATTCAGGAGCGCTCTATGCCGACGATTACCCTTCGTTTGCCCGAAAACCGCTATCGGCTTTTTAAAAAACTTGCCGAAGAGGAAAACCGGTCGTTATCCAATTTTATTGAGACCGCGACCGTTCGTCATATTGAGGAATCGGAGTATGCGGATTCTTATGAAATGGAAGAAATTAAAAATAACCATGGTCTCAATGATAGCTTGCGTAAAGGCCATGCCGATGCCCGCTTAAAAAAAGGACGATTTGTTGAGTGAGATATTTTACAAAATATTCGAAACCGATGAATTTATAAAGCGGGTTTCAAAATTCAGCCGCCGGGATGCCCTATTCATTGAGAAAAAACTCATCACCTACGTTTATCCTCAATTAAAAACCGAACCTCATTTTGGAAATAATATTAAAAAACTTGTAGCGTACAAACCGGAAACCTGGCGGTATCGTCTTGGAAAATATCGTCTATTTTTTTCCATTGATGAGCACGATAAAATCATACATATTCTCACCATCGAATTTCGAAAAGATGCTTATTAACGGAGCACTGAGTGAGTCCGCCTATTTCAACTCAAATGATAATGCGACCCTGCAATTACCACGATCCCCGTAATAGCGAGTACGATAAAGGCCGCAACCGCAACCTCGGCCAAATGCTTTCTGAAAATCGGCAGGCTTATTGTAAGGCTTGGGATTTTTCGAAATGGGGCCAAAATGCCGACGCCCACGCCGCAAATCAATCCGATAAGAATTGTTCCGTACAGCAGATAGCCGATGTAATGATATTCGGCCTGTAAAATGCAAAACGGGCAATGGTGCGAGGGAAGCTCGTATATGTAAACCGATAGCGCGGAAATTATCGCAACGAAGGAAAACGCGCCGGTAAGGCCGCTTAAGGCGGCGAATAAAGCCCCGGCCCTGGCGCGCAGAATAAAAAGAAAACCGTTTCCGATCGTCAGCGCAAGCGCCGTAAAAAAAACGATCAAGGTCGGCGTAACGGGCAATCCGGCGATTTCTGCCGCGGCGCCTTTTCCTCCGGGGCTAAATAAGCTCCCGCAGCACGACGTGATAATGTCGGGGTGCAAACCTGAAAAATAGGCCCATTGCAGCACATTTTCCGCTACGATGATCGGCGCAAGGAAAATCAGAAATCCGTATTTTATGCGTATGAGCGGATAATCGAATCCGCTATTGTCGGCGTGGTCGATGATGAGCCATAATCCGGCCAAGATGCTTGTCAAAAGCTTTAAAAGCACCGTGGGAAACCCAAACCGGTTTACGTCGAATGTGCCTACCGCGCACATGGTCCCGGCAAACAGCGTATGGATGGAATCAGCCGTGTACACGAGTAAAAAGAGCGACGCTATTTGAATCACTAAAAAATATTTGACGATTGTTGCCGTAAAATAGGTGCGTCGTTCAAGCAACACCTGCTTTTCGCTCCCGCTTTTTATGTTCCATTGAAAAACAATGCGCACGCCATACCATGCGGCATAGAGCGTCATAATGCAAATGAGAAGCGACGAAGCGATGAGCGCGATAGTTGATGGATGCAATATCATGCGATCGTCCCGCCATGGGCGAGCTCGCCGCCATGGATTTCTACGATCCGGCCCGTGAGGGTTGAATCATAGATAAGCGGATCATGGCTTGCTATAATGAGGGTCTTGCCTTCCTTTTTGAGGATTTCCATGATCGATAAAAATTCCGCCGAGAGCTTCGCGTCGAGATGCGCGGTGGGCTCGTCGGCAATAATGATTGCCGGGTCGTGGATAAGTGCGCGGGCAATGGCAACGCGCTGCGCTTCCCCGCCGGAAAGCCATTCGGACTTTGCGCCCTGCTTGTGGTCGAGATCGAGCATGGCCAAAAGATCAAGAGCTCTTCTTTTAAGCAGCGAATATTTTTCGCCGGTCGGATACGCGGGGGCCATGACGTTCTCAAGCGCCGAAAATCCGCGAAGCAGGTTAAAGCGCTGAAAGATGAACCCGAAGGTTTCCCGGCGGATACGGGTAAGAAACCGCTCAGGCAGGCTGGTAATTTCCTTTTCGTTAACGAATATCCTGCCCGATGTGGGCCGAGCCATGCATCCGATGAGGCTTAACAGCGTCGTTTTTCCCGAACCGCTCGGGCCTTTGAGGATAGTCGCCTCTTGCAAATGAATTTCAAGGGAAATCGACAAGAGGGCCGTAAATTCATTGGGCCGCCCCGCATTGAAAACCTTGCTTACGTTTTGGATATTTATCATGGTAATTTATTTTTTATTTTATCCTGTTAATCGGTTTTCATCCTGGGTATCCTGATCAACGCATTACCGAATCGGGATCAATGGTCGCAACCCGCCATGCCGGCGTGATGGTCGAAACCGTATAGGGAACAACCGACAGAAAAAATAGCGCAATAATGTCTCCAAAATTGATATGGGGCGTTAGGACAAAGGAGGGATACAGTGTCGACCAGCCTTTCAAAATCGGCGCAAAAAATAGTCCTCCGCCCAAAAACACATGCGCGTATCCCAAAATGGTCCCAAGGAAAAACGCCGTGAGCGACAGGGCGATTCCCTCCCAGAATTTCATGGCAAGCACGTCGGAGGTTTCCCAGCCGATCGCCTTAAGAACGCCGATTTCCTTGCGTTCCTCGGCTGAAAGGCCCGTTGCCTTGTCGAATGAGAATATGAAAAACGCGAGCACGGCCCCCGCTAAAACAAGCAACATGATTCCCGCGCGCCAACTAAAAACAGCGTCGTAGGTACGAAGGATTTCGGTTTTAACGATTGGCCTGGTATCGGGTAAAAGGCGACTGATTTTTTCCGCAATGGTGGAATATTCGCGCGGGTTTCTCACCGTAAGAACAAGGTCTGTGGCATATCCCGCTGGAATACCGCTTAAAGCGCGGTAATCCGCCTCGGTAATGACAACAAGGTCAGCCGAGACCAGCGCGGATTCATCGCTCAGTATTTTTGCAATGGTGAAGGTTTGCGGATTGCCGTCGGAACCGGTAAACGGTACAATGTCGCCGATTTGCAGCTTGCGAAGTTTTACAATGGCGCTTCCAATCGCAATGGTCCCGGGTTTAAGCGAATCGACCCCGGAAGCGATAAGTGTATAATTCGCCCCGAAGCCGCCATCGTAATAATAACCCCAAAGCCGGGGTTTTATGGCAATGATCCCGCGAATGTTTTTTATGCTATCGGCATACCGTACGGGTATGAATTGATAACGACCTGTCAAGGTACGCTGGACAATTATTTCCGGGGCGTTTTTAAGTACTGAGGCGGCTTGTGTCCGAAGCGCGCGGGTAAAAAACAAAACCGAAGCCAACGCGAAAATAACTAGTGTGTACACCAGCAAAAGCGCGGCGTTTTTCCCTTTTCGCCGAAGAACCGACCCGATGGTAAAGTCGACCAGATGAAGTTGCCGTTCAATGGTTTTTGACATGGCCGCCTCTCAAGTGCGCAGGCGGCGCGACAAAAGAACCGCTTGGAAAATGTTCAAATGACATAGGGGAATCCTGAAACGGAGTGGTAAAGTCCGTTTGGGACAAATGCCGGGTATAGCCGGCTTCGGTAAAAAGCGCGAGATCGGTCAAATCAAGTTCGCGCACGAGTCGCCCCATGCGAAAATCGACCTCATGGGATTGTTTGATTTTAACGACCGAAAATACGCCGAAAAATAAGCTTACAAATAGAAGCGTCGAGCTTATGGTTATGTACAATGTTGATCGTCGCATGATTGTTCTCTCGTATAACCCGTCTAAGGGCGGATAAGTCTCTGTACGCAGGGAATTATATACGCGGGACGCGTATATAATTCAGCTACAGAGACTAATGAAAGCGGCTATTTATCCAACCCCTTGAGAACCTCGGTAGTTACATCATTAAACAAAAACAACGCAGTCCCTTTATGGTCTTTTTTAAAATCCCCGGCTTCCTCGGTTTTCTCAAAAGGCACCAGTTCTTTACCCATGGGACCGTTAATGTCGCTACCCGCAACATAGAGCGCCGTGCGCGCGTTAATGGGCGATTGCGTGTAATAGTTCGTTACGAAAACGGCTAGGATGTCCACGGTTTTTTTGCCTGGATTGTATTTGTCAATAGCCAGGTAATAGTTGAAGAAATCCTTGGGGCCATCGAAAAAAGCGGTCGAACCGTCTCGAAATTGTATTTGTGCAAGAAATCCGGGATACTTGGCTACAAACATGCCGCAAACAGGGCATTTGTCTTTGTCCGTGGCGACTTTGGCCGCATTATGAGAACTTACCTCATCGAGCGTCTGGGCTGTTTTGCGATGATGGCACGTTTCAAATTCATGGCTTGCGCCCTGCCCCATCGCGGCCCTCATGGGGCAATCCTTTGACTTGGAACCATCCCCGGAGCCTTTCATCATAGGGCATCCCTTATGCCCGGAAGCATCGCTATTTTCCCACCATACTTCATGGAAGGTCGCCGGTTTACCGCCCGATGCGGCAATGAATTTTTCTGCTGCGGTTTTAGTTGAAAAGGCCCATGTGGCCGTTGCGCTCATGACGCCTTTTTTATTCCCGCCGATTACCCAGATTGCGGTTTTTGCATCGATTAATTCTTTAGTGTCGTAATCGCCGACTTTAATGCTCGTTATTTTCCTTGCAGCATTGTCGGCCGCCGCTTTGCGCGCGCATACGATACTACACGTCCCTAAGGGGATAGTGTCGTCAAACACTAACAGCGTCCTGCTGTAGGCGAATTCCTGTCGGTCCATACCGCAAATGACGCAGGTTTGGGGTTTTTCTATTGCGGAAAACGCAAGAGTTGTCATAACGGTAACAATAAAAAACAAAACGCCTTTCATAATATTCTCCTTTTCCGATGTAATTATTGATTAATCGCCTTTTGATACTCATCAATTAATTTTTCAACCGCCACATGCCCCTCAAATTGAATCCAATGTTGTTTTTTTGGAACATACAGAAATACCAAAGGATAGTATCCCATCCGGTTTTTCGTGTATGCGCTGAAAACCCGCATTACCCGTTCAATGCGCTCTTCTTTTCCCGTCAAAAACAACCAGCCGGGTTTTGCTTTATATCGCCCTTGGAATTGAGCGAGTAGGGCAGCGGAGTCATGTTCCGGTTCAATAGTTATGGACACGAGAAGCGCTTTGCCGGTATCGGGTTTGAGCCGGTATTGAAAATTCGCGAAGTCCGACGTTAAAACCGGACAGGTTGTTTTGCATCGGGTATAAAAAAAATCCAAAAGAACAACCTTGGTTTCATTGACCAGGGATTGCAATGAAACGGTCCTGTTGTTTTGGTCCACAAGCGCAATATCGGGAAGAGGATATTCGTGCTCGCTTCGCTGGTAGCGTCCATCGCTTTGCGCTTGCGCAAAGGCGCTTAGGCACATGATTCCCAACACCATCTTAAGAATGATTTTTATCATACGCACCGGGCGCTCACTTTGTATCCGAAACGCGCTTGTAGTCAAGTTTGCTCAGCCCCTTTTCCGTGGCAATCCATATCGCGCCGCCCGTATCCGCCGCGATATCGTTGACTCCATTGCCGATAAGTCCGTCAAGCTGTGTAAACCATTCCCGTTCATGTTCGCCGAACCTCAGAAGGCCGTTTTTCGTTCCGACCCAAAGGTTGCCGATATTGTCCCCGCTTAGCGCGCTGACAACTGCGCCGTTAATGTTGTCTTCGGTAAAAACGGATGTCCAATGAAGGCCGTCGAATGCATAGACCGTTTGTAATGAAACGGCGTACACGATGTTTTTAGCATCGATAAACAGGCGGGTAATGGGCGCTAACGGTAGTCCTGTAGCCGAAGTGAAGGTTTCGCGCGGTTGGCCATTGACCACTCTTACGATTCCGCGGTTGTTCGACACCCACAGGACTCCCGCACTATCAAGGGCAAAGGCCCGGATGACTCCATCGATAAGAATCGGCTGTTCGTAGACCGTACGGAATGCATTGCCGTTAAACGCGACAATGCCGGTCTCATCTCGCACGAACCAAAGCGTTGAATGTTTGTCGTATGCCATTTGAGAAATCGCCCCGTTCAGAGTGGTCTTTGGGGCAACGTCAACGGACGGCGTTGACGACAAATGCAATAGCCCTTTGTCGCAGCCGACCCACGCTCCGCCGTTGGGGTCCGGGGCAAGATCCAGGATTTGGTGGTTGGGAAGTTTGTTTTGGGTATCGAACAAGTCCCACGTGGCGCCGTTGAAATGATAGATGCCCTTATCCATGACAATGATCCAAACTCCATGATTCGCGTCGACGCGCACGGTCTCTATATGCTCGCCTCGGGGGCCGTCGGGCGCAGCGCAGAGCGATACATGGTTTCCCTCAGCCCGAAAAACGCCTTCCTTGGTCCCGATCCAAAACGTCTTTGCATCTCGGACAAATGCGGTGATGGCTGCATTATTGAGTTGGGCCGATCCAACCACGATAGTGACGGTTGTTTTTGAAACCCGCTCTATGCCCCGTGCGGTTGCGATTAAAAATGAATTGTCGCTATCGCGATAAAATGAAGCGCGCAAAGGAGCTATGTCGGGGCTCAGGCCGATTATTTTTACGAATTGATTTTGGGTAAAAAAGAAAATGCCTTTCGCGGCAAGCAAGTATAGTTTGCCGTCGCTTCCGCTTTGCAAGGAAATGAGGTCCCCCGTTGGCTGCGAATCGGCGGGCCTGTAGGCGGTAATTGAATCCCCCTTTATCCGGTAAAGGGAATCCATGCCCACGACCCACATTGACGAATCGCCAAGCGCCACGGGCCTGTCGGCATAGGGGCCCAAACGGTCCCGGAGCTTGTTTGGAAGCGGTTTAGGCAGTCGGCGAAGGCCGTTTAAACTTGAATTCCAAACCGATTGGTCGGCGCCGAGGGCGATCTTTGTTATCGGCGCTGCGTATTGATTGACAGTAACCGTATCGAAATATCGCCATGAGCCTTTCTCTGCGCGGGCGCCTAAGAGATAGGCCATGGGGGTCGTGGAGTTTTTCCACACGGTATCGTCTGAGTTGGCCCCGATGGCGCCGCCTAAAAAGCCGTTTTGTGTGATGAGCTTCACCAGGGGTTCGCCCACGAAGCTGATGCAGCAGGCTGAGCCGCTTGTTTCCGGAATTTTGGCGTTATGCTCTGTCCCAACCCATAGCGTCCCTGTTGGGTCCCCGGCAAGGGCGGTCGACTTGATTCCCGGCAAGCCGTTTCCCGTGGTCAATTTTGACAGGAATGTCCCGTTTTTAGCGAAGAGGCAAACTCCGCCGCTTGTTCCAGCCCAAATGCCCTGGGGCGCGGATTCGAGCGCGGCGACATTGTTTGTGTTTGTAAATGAAGTGAAGACATGTGATCCTGCCGTATGCGCAAACTCGCTTGTTGAGGGCGCCCCGCATGCGTAGTTGATGGAATCGATGCGAACGCCTTGCTCGGAAAAGTGAAGCCAGGCGCCGGAGGGGGAAAACCCTTTGAATTTTCCTATCCAAGCCGTCTTTCCATTCTTATGCAATTCCAAAAAAGCGTAACTGCCGCCGCCGGAATCCTTTTTTTTGACTTTCCATAATTCGCCGGAAGGATACCACAGCGAATCCGAAAACACGCCGTTTGCAAATGACTGGACGCACCTACGGCCGCCGTCTTCACGCCATTCCTGAATCGCGGCCGTCGCGCTGTGCGGGTCATGCGAAACGACCCTTCTCTTTTTTCCATTCGAATAAAAGGTCTCGAATTTTTCGACGGTTGAAAAAACACGGTCGATGGTGACTCGGTCGGAGAGCGCGGAATCCGCCGCGAATTCGGTGATGACGATTTTGCCCGTTTGGGCCTTATAATCCAAGAGCGCAGGGGGAACCCCGCCGCGAAGGGTCTTTTTCCACGTTCCCGATTCCTGGCCTTGCGTAAATGGCCCTTGGGAAATAAGTTTCCCGGCTGCATCGAATTCTTCCCAAACGCCGAGTTTTGCGCCCGCGCCGTAGACGCCGCGCTCTTTGACTTTTCCGTTTGCAAAATATGAAATCCACGGCCCGTCCCATGCGCCGTTGATAAACCTGCCCTTGAATGTCCCCGATTCGATTACCGTGAGTTCGTCATCGAGGTAGCGCCTGGGGTTAACGCATTTTACATGAGACCATTTCCCGCTTGTGCGCGCTCTGTCAAAGGAATACACCATCTTGTCGATGCCGGTTCCTTCGGCATAATCGCCATTTCCTTGATTGGAAGGTTGATGCGGGCCCGCCAAAACCTTAAACGAATCAAGGGCAATCGTGTAGTTTGTCGCTTCGCTTGACGATGCAAACGGTAAGAATTGTCCCCAAACCCGATAGTTAATCCCGATGGTTAACGGCCATGCTTTTAACTCACACCCATCGCTTTCACTGTTTACGCGCTTACCGTTATAGGTTCCGGTAATAATCACGGATGGACCGCCAGAGGGAGATTCCTGGAGAACAAGATTCCCCGTGCAATTGATTCCCGAGCATCCTCCGCTTTCAATCTGGAAACATTCCGGGCAGGCCGCGTACCCTTCCACTGCAATATAATCGCCAAAATGTTTATCGGCCGTACTGATAAGCTCTTCTATGGAAATAGTGGCGGCAAGTAGCCCGGTTTGCAAAAATCCGGCGACTATGATAAAAGCGAAAATTATGTTATTAATGTCGAATTTCTTGAACATGACATAAATATAACTAATCCGACTGATAAAGTCAATTTAAAAGCATTTTTTGGTTTTTGTCATGATTTTACATATATTACTAATTAGATCGGGTTAAATTAATACAGGAAAAAGGATTTAAAAGAATGAAGATATCACGCAGCCAGTTGTGGCAGAACCTTCGCGACGAAGCCAATCATTTTTCGGATAAGGAGGAACTCTTAGCTCCTTATTTCCATGAGCATGTGCTAAAACATTCTTCTTTGGAACAGGCCCTTGCCGCGCTTATTGCCGATAAGCTCGTTTCAACGAATGTACCCCGTATCCGCCTTCAAAATGAAATTGAAAAGATATTCGAATCCGAGGAAATACGAATTTTGATAAAAAAAGATTTACTCGCCATTACCACGCGCGATCCGGCTTCGCGAGGAATTGTCGAACCGTTTCTTTACTATAAAGGCTTTCACGCGCTCGAAGCCTATCGAGTTTCGCATGTGCTATGGCACAAGCGCCGGTTCGCGCTTGCATCCTATATTCATGGTCGGGTTACCGAGGTATTCGCGGTTGATATTCATCCCGCTGCGAAAATAGGTGGTGGAATATTCATCGACCATGCGACGGGGGTTGTCATTGGGGAAACCGCCCACATTGGCGACGATGTGTCGCTGTTGCATGGGGTTACCCTTGGCGGAACCGGAAAAGAGCACGGCGACCGTCATCCTAAAGTTGGAAACGGCGTTCTCATCGGCGCCGGGACGAAAATCCTGGGCAATGTTCGCATCGGCGACGGCTCCAAGATTGGGGCCGGAAGCGTTGTTTTAAATCATGTTCCCCCGCATTCCACGGTCGTAGGGGTACCCGCGCGGGTCGTGGGCCACCCTAAAACGAAAAATCCCGCGCTTTCGATGGACCAGTCCTTCGATTCCAAAGATCAGGCATTTTTATCGTATACGGCAAGCATGCTTTAACGGCGTGTTGATTTATTTTATGGTACCGATTTGAAACCCTCAGAGGTTATTCAATTGAAGAAGCCCTCCAAGGCCATAACAACGAAAACCGACCAATCCTGGCAAATGACCCTATGGATCTGTTTTGCCGCCCAGCTTTGCACCTCGGTGAGCTTTTCGACGATTTTCCCGTTTTTGCCGCTGTACTTGCGCCATTTATCAACTACTTCACATTTGCGCATCGCGACGCTCTCCGGGTTGGTTTACTCGGTGCAAGCATTTACCATGATGATCGCTTCTCCTTTTTGGGGCGCGCTCGCCGACCGCTACGGCCGCAAACCCATGGTCGTGCGGGCGATGCTGGGGGGCGGTATTACGATTTTGCTTATGGGATTTGTTGCAACCGCCGAGCAGCTTATTTTCCTGCGGGCAGTGCAGGGGCTTTTAAGCGGTGTTATTTCCGCGGTCAGCGCACTGGTTGTTTCAAAGGTTCCCCGCAATAAAACCGGCTATGCCATGGGAATTCTTCAGCTTGGCCTCTGGTCGGGAGTGTCGCTCGGGCCGCTTTTGGGCGGGTATTTGTCGGACCTTTTCGGGTTTCACGTAACGTTCATAGCAACGGCGCTGCTTTTATGCGCATCAGGAATAACCGTATGGATCATGGTCGATGAAACGCACGCACCGGTAATAAGCTCTTCGCGCGGCCTCAAGGCATTTGCCCACAATTGGCGCCGCGTGCTTTCGTATCCCGGCATCATGGCGACCTTTGCGCTTCGTTTTATGTCCAGCGTCGGCCGGACCGCCCTCTCTCCCATTCTCCCGCTTTTCGTGCAGATATTGATGCCCGGCAATAAGCACATTGCGGGATATACGGGGCTCGTGCTCGGCATATCGTCGGCCGCAAGCACGGTCTCGGCGGTTTACTTGGGGAGATTAGGCGATAAAGTGGGCCACGAACGGGTGGCGCTTTTTTCCGCAATCGTAACGGCGGTATTCTATTTCCCTCAGTCGTTTGTTGCCAAACCATGGCAGCTTATGGCACTGTACACCTTGACAGGAGCGGGCATAGGCGGCCTTACGCCGTCGTTGGCCGCGCTTTTGGCCAGGCTTTCAAAACCCGAAGATGCGGGAAGCGTTTACGGCATCGACAATTCCCTGACTGCGGCCGGAAGAACCCTATCTCCCATTCTTGCAGCAACGGTTGCCGCATGGTTCGGATACCGAGGGGTATTTTGCGCAACGGGAGTGATTTTCATCGGGGTGGTTGTTTTAATTGCAATGACGCTTCCTGCCCCCAAAATACTTCGGATGGGTAAAACCACAACACCGGAAGTCATCGAGCTTGAGCTTGCGGAAAAGGAAGAAACGTAAAGCCTCGTTTCCCTTGTAATTCAAGGGCGCCGTACATCGAAAAAACTATTGAGGATACCCAGCTACGATATTAACGATCACCTCCGCAATTGCCCCGAGCGCGTCAACGGATTGCCATTCAATAAGGCTATGGGAATTGCAACTGCCGGTAAATATATTCGGCGTCGGCAAGCCGCGCGCTGTTAAAACGGCTCCGTCGGTGCCGCCGCGAATCGGCATCCATAACGGGGTTATTCCGGCCTTTTTAACGGCTTGTTCAAGCCGCTCGGTCACTCGGGGATGCTTTTGAAGTTCAGGAAGCATATTCCGGTATGTCGGTTTAAGGGCAAGCGTGATGATGGTTTTGGGATAGAGCGTTCTTACCTGCTCCAAAATTTCCTCAAGTAATTTACGCTCGTGGGCCAATCCAGCGTCGGTAAAATCGCGCAATAGGATTTTCAACCGCGTAACGCCTACGCTTCCGTCAAGGGTCTGCGGATGAATATAGGGCTCGTGGTTTTGCGTTGTTTCGGGCGACATTTCTTTGGGCAATCGAACGATGACCTCAGCCATAGCACGGATGGAATTGACCATGCGGTCTTTTGCGGTCCCCGGATGCATATCGCGTCCCTTTATTTCAATAATCGCGGCGTCCGCTGAGAACGTTTCGTTATTGAGCTCTCCGGTAAATCCTCCATCAATTGTGTAGGCAAAGTCCGCGCCGAATTTTTTTATATCGAAAAATTCGACGCCCTTGCCGATTTCCTCGTCGGGCGTGAAGGCGATTTTAACGGCGCCGCGGGGGATTTCCGGATGTTTGATCAAATACTCCACCGCCGTCATGATGCCGGCTATTCCCGCTTTGTCATCGGCGCCTAAAAGCGTCGAACCGTCGGAGGTGATGATGTCGTCGCCGATGCATCGGGCGAGGTCCTTATTTTCGGATTCTTTAATGACGATTGCGTTTTCAAGACTCACGACAATATCGCCACCCCGGTAATTTTCAATAATGCGCGGCTTTACATTCGAACCCGAAACTTCCGTTGACGTATCGAGGTGAGCCAAGAAACCTATGGTCGGCTGGGCCGAAAAAACCGTTGCCGGGAGCGTTGCCGTTACATAGCAATGCTCATCAACATGCGCGTCGCATACGCCCCATGACCGTAATTCTTTTACCAGAATATTCGCCAAATCGAATTGTTTTTTCGTGCTGGGGTAGGTGGGTGAATTTTCATCCGCCTGAGTGTCGATTTTTACATAGCGTAAAAACTTCTCGAGCGCTTGTTTCTTTGCCGCAACTTTATCAAATATCATGAAAATTATCTCCAGGACTTAAAACGAACGATGAATTAGTCTTAAAATACAAGAAATTCAGTTATACTATAAAATAACTAAAATGATAGGAAAAGTCGGGATGTATATTTTCCCCCATGAAAAATATACAGGTGCAACTACCTGTTCAACAGGTATTTGCCTCTTATGCGTTCTCGCCAAGCGCGGACCTATCCGGAAATAATTTCTGCGCTCAATGCGGCGCCCCAAACAAAGTTATTTCTCAAAAACAGGTAACTCGTATCGTCTGTTCATCGTGCGAGGCCGTTACTTATCAAAATCCCCTGCCGGGGGTTTCCGTACTTATTGAAAATAAAGGCCTTGTTCTTTTGGCACGCCGGGCGCCGGGCGCTTTTGCCTCTGGAAAATGGTGCCTTCCCTGCGGCTTTGTCGAGTACCACGAAGATATCCTCGCCGCGGCAAAACGGGAGGTCCTCGAAGAAACCGGACTTACCGTCGAACTACAATCCATTATACAAGTAACCAGCAATTTCCATGCTCCACGGTTGCACGCTGTGGTCGTTGTTTTCCATGCCCGGGCGATAAGCGGCGCTCTTAAGGCAGGCGACGATATTGACAAAGTAGACTGGTTCCCGATAAACGGTCCCTATCCTTCCCTTGCGTTTGAAGCCGACAAGGAAATCATCACGCGTTTTGCTCTGACAGAGGTTGCGGGGCTGCCCCTCCAAGAGGCGAGCCGTTGAAAACGTTTACATCGCTTAAAGTGCGGAATTTCAGGTGCTGGTTCGTAGGACAAAGCGTGTCGATTTACGCGCTATGCCCCAATTAGGCGAGGTCGCCGCTGCTAAGGCGGCAGTGGTGAGCGAGGCGATAGATCGTCGGGTTACGGAAATTTTTACCCATAAAACCGCGTACCCGGCGCCGCTTCTATATCGTATAATCGAGTTCGTTTTTTATTGTGCGCTGTTTATCAAGTAAATCCTGGAAGGTCGTCGCGTCGAAAATATCGGAGGTGGCCGATTTCGCCCGTTCCCAAAGGTTTTTAAAAACGCAGCCGCCGCGAAAAGGGCAGTGGCTGCTTCCCGGTTTTTTCAAGCAATCGACCGACTCATCGGTGCCTTCAACAAATCGAATTATCTCTCCCACGGAAATACTCGAAGGGGAGACGGTCATGACATATCCGCCTTGGTTTCCACGCCGTGATTCAATATACCCGCCGGTTCTGAGCTTTGACAGAATTTGTTCGAGGAACCGGGGAGGAATGCTTTGCGTGTCGGCAATTTCAGATACGGTGGTAACAATATCGGCAGGATAACGAAGCGCTAATTCGAAAAGCGCCCGAAGCGCATATTGACATTTTTGGGAAACGCCGATAAGAGAAGACATATTACAAATATACTACAATCCCAACTAAAGTGATAGGAATTATAACTATCTACTTGACTTTTTTTTCCTTTTAGCTTATATTAATTAATGTTGATAGACATACTTAACTTTAAAAAAGGAGATGCCGTATGCCCATAGTAAAAGATATTACCCAGTTAATTGGTAATACGCCTTTGGTATCCATCAATCGTTTGAATTCCAACGGCAAGGCTAAAATCGCCGCGAAGCTCGAGTTTTTTAATCCGCTGTCAAGCGTAAAAGACCGTATTGGTTTGGCCATGATCGAGGATGCGGAAAAAAAAGGTCTTCTTAAAAAAGATTCCATTATCATTGAACCCACAAGTGGAAATACCGGTATTGCCCTTGCCTTTGTAGCTGCGGCAAAAGGGTATAAGCTGATTTTAACCATGCCGGAGACCATGAGCGTTGAACGGCGGAGAATTCTTATAGGTCTTGGAGCCCAACTAGTTCTTACCGAAGGCGCAAAAGGTATGAAGGGCGCGGTTGCAAAGGCGGAAGAGCTTGCAGCCCAAACGCCCAATTCATTTCTCCCTCAACAATTCAATAACCCGGCAAATCCGGAAATTCACCGGAAAACAACCGCCGAGGAAGTATGGAAAGATACTGACGGGAAAGTTGACATTTTTATAGCTGGAGTGGGTACAGGCGGAACAGTTACCGGGGTAGGTGAAGTGCTCAAGAGCAGGAAAAAAAGCGTTCAAATCATCGCCGTTGAACCTGAAAAATCACCCGTACTCTCCGGGGGCCAGCCTGGACCACATAAAATTCAGGGAATAGGCGCGGGATTTGTTCCGGGAGTTTTTAATCCAAGTATCGTCGACGAAATAATCAAAGTCAACGAAGAGAATGCGGGAGCTACCGCGCGCGCATTGGCGAAGCAGGAGGGTATTTTCGTGGGTATTTCATCGGGCGCTGCACTCTGGGCTGCGCTTCAGGTGGCGGCTCGACCGGAAAATGAAGGGAAACTGATCGTGGTCGTGCTTCCCGATACCGGCGAGCGTTATCTGAGCACCTGGTTGTGGGACGAACCGGCGTAGTCAATTGCCACCGAAGACTTTAAAAATGATTAGGTTCTGTAGGCGAATTATATACGCGTTTAGCGTGTATAATTACCCGTACAGAACCTTATCCGCCCTTAGGCGGGTTGCAATCGATAAAATCATACCACTTTTCTGAAAGGAACATTCAATGACACAGAAAAACTATCGTTTCGAAACCCTTGCCCTGCACGCCGGACAAACCATTGACGCGACGCAATCACGGGGCGTCCCCATTCACCGTACAAGCTCGTTCGTATTCAAAAATACCCAGCATGCGGCCAATCTATTTGCGCTTAAGGAACTCGGCAACATTTACACGCGTCTTGGAAATCCGACAACCGATGTTCTGGAGCAGCGCATTTCCCAGCTCGAAGGCGGTGCTGCATCGGTTGCGCTCGCATCGGGAACATCGGCTATATTCTACTCAATTATTACTCTTGCGGAAGCGGGCGACGAGATCGTATCGGCAAACAATCTCTATGGCGGAACGTATACGCAATTCGACGCGATATTGCCGAAACTAGGAATCAATGTCAAATTCGTTGATCCCAAGGACCCGCAAAATTTTCAAAAAGCAATTACCCCTAAAACGCGGGCCCTTTTTGTCGAAACCATAGGCAACCCGGTTTTGGATTATACCGATATAAAGGCTGTTGCCGAAGTGGCCCATAAAAACGGTTTGCCCCTTATCGTTGATGCGACTTTTACCACGCCCTATTTACTTAAAACAATTGAACTTGGCGCGGACATTGTCGTGAATTCTTTGACAAAATGGCTTGGCGGCCATGGAACGGCCATCGGCGGCATCATCACCGACGCCGGGAAGTTCAACTGGAAAGGCGGGAAGCATCGCCTCTTCACTGATCCCGACGCCAACTATCATGGCCTGCGCTGGGCAATCGATTTGCCCGCTCCGCTGGCGCCCATAGCCTTTGCTCTGCGCGTGCGTACGGTTCCTCTGCGCAACCTCGGCGCGGCGATTGCCCCCGATAATTCATGGATTTTTCTGCAGGGAATTGAGACGCTGCCCGTTCGTATGGTAAAGCATTCGGAGAATGCGCTCAAAGTCGCGGAGTATCTGAAAAAACATCCGAAAGTTTCGTGGGTAAGGTATCCGGGCCTCAAAGACGATCCGACGTATGCAACGGCGAGTAAGTATCTTAAAAACGGCTTTGGCGGTATGGTGGTTTTCGGCGTAAAGGGCGGGTACGACGCTGCCGTGAAAATCATCGACAACATCAAACTTTTTTCTCATCTTGCCAATGTCGGCGACGCAAAAAGTTTGATTTTGCATCCGGCAAGCACCTCGCACTCACAGTTGACCGAAGAACAACAGCGGTCGAGCGGATTGACGCCGGATCTTATCAGGCTGTCCGTAGGTTTAGAACATCCCGACGATCTTATCGAAGCGCTGGATGAAGCCTTGGCTTTAACCTGAAAATGGCGGATGTGACGGTGTAATGACGTGGAGACGCACTGCCGTGCGTCTCCACCACCCTATACCATTTCATTAAAAGAACAGGAATGTATCTGAATGCAATTATCGACTAAATGCAGGTATGGGACGAGGGCCATGATTGAGATCGCGCGGCACTATAACAAAGGCCCGGTCAAACGAAAAGAAATCTCCAAGAACCAGAATATATCATCCGCATATCTCGAGAACATTCTCATAAGCCTGAAGGCGAATAAGCTGATTCGAACTACACGGGGCGCAAACGGGGGTTTTGCATTGGATAAGCCGCCTGGGGCGATTTCTCTTCTGCAAATCGTCACGATACTTGAGGGGTCCATTTCACCCGTTGAATGCCTGGAGAACCATGCCCTGTGCGAAAAAGCCGATGTATGCGCCGCGCGAAAGGCGTGGGGAAAGCTTTATAATGCCCAGAAGGCCGCTCTTGCGGGCGTGACCCTGCAAGATCTTTTGGATATGGATGGGGCGGGAAACGCGGGGGACTATTCCATTTGATGAGGATTTGACAAGGCATGATCGATTTCACGTAAGACACGTTTCGCCAAGAGTATTGACTGCAATAGCCATGTGAACTATTTTAGCGCCGTATATTGTGGTGGAAATAGTTAACAAATACAGTAAGGAAAAAAAATGACCGACCAAAAATCCTTGGAAACCATTGTAGCTCACGCGGGGATTCTCACGGACCTTACGACCGGGGCGATCAGCACTCCCATCTATCAAACCGCGACCTTCGGTCACCCCGAACTCGGCAAATCAACGGGATATGATTATTCGCGAACCGCGAACCCTACCCGATGCGTTCTTGAAAAGGTATTGGCGGAACTTGAGGGGGGCGTTGACGCGAGCGCGTTCGCCTCGGGCATGGCGGCCATAACCTCGCTTCAGGTATTGTTCAGCCCCGGCGACGTCATAGCGCTTTCCGATGATCTCTATGGAGGAACGTACCGGCTTTTTGAAAAAATATTCAGGCATTGGGGTTTACAATCAGAATATCTTGATTTCACGAACATAGCCGAGGTTAAAAAATTAACCGATGCGCGGGTCCGCGCGTTTTTTATCGAAACTCCCACGAACCCGCTCATGAAAATCACTGATTTAAAAAAGGTAATCGCCTTCGCCCGATCACGAAATATCCTGGTGATCGTCGACAACACCTTCATGACGCCCTACTGCCAGCGCCCCCTTTTACTCGGAGCGGACATCGTCGTGCATAGCGGAACCAAGTATTTGTCGGGCCATAACGACACGCTTTTCGGCGCCGTTATTTCGAAGGATATCGATGCCGCCGGAAAAATCTCGTTTATGCAAAACGCCACGGGCGGCGTCGTTTCGCCCTTCGATAGTTGGCTCGCGCTGAGAGGAATAAAAACGCTTGCCATTCGATTTGATCGCGCCCAGGAGAATGCCTCACGGATAGCGCGCTGGTTAACAAAACGCAAAGGCGTTAAAAAAGTGTATTATCCGGGTCTTCCCGACCATCCGGGACGCACAATTCATTTCGGTCAGGCAACGGGACCCGGCGCTATTCTGTCGTTCAGGTTAGCCGACAAAAAGGCGGTACGCAGGGTGATCAATTTCGTTGAAACCATAACCTTCGCGGAAAGCCTCGGCGGGGTCGAATCCCTAATCACCTATCCGGTCACCCAAACGCATGCCGACATTCCCGAATCCCTGCGCAAACGAATCGGGATCACCGGCGATTTATTGCGCTTATCCGTGGGTATTGAGGGCTGCGACGACCTGATCGCCGATCTGGACCAGGCAATCGGATAACCGTATAAAAAGGACCGGAATAGATTAGTCCGGCAATTAAATAGGAGTAAAATTGAAATATTTCCCCCCGTTGTCACGGTGAGCCTGTCGAACCGTTTATTACTCTATAGAAACGACCCTTCGACAAGCTCAGGGTGACATGGTGCATGGGGGGTAACACAAAATTACACATAGTTAATTGCCGGAGTAATAATATATGCTATGAGGAAGTATGCGCATTCATAAAATATTTTAATACGGCTAAGCGTAGTTTAAAAGTGGTATACTAGTGAAACAGTAAAACGAAGAAAAACGTTATGATCCAACCTAAAAGAACTATCACGGTGTTTACTTTTCTTATTGTTTCTCTGTCCTTTGGAGCCAGCGCGTGTTGCTGCACTAATTCTCATTGCCGCCCAACTTCTTCGCACGTTTGTTGTTGCTCACAACAATCCAACATTTCGGAGGTTCCGGAAACCCAAGGCTTAAGGCATATTGTTTTACATCCGACGGTTAGCTTTACAGTCAATACTTTTACCATCGATCCACGTAGTTGTAATTGCCGAAACAATCCATTCCCGGACGAAAATAAAATTCGGGCCGAAGCGGCGGTTCCCGATTTTGATCCATTAAAAAGTACTTTTAGTCCGGTCTCTATCGCCTTTTCCATGGCTAACGCTTCATTAGGCGGAAAAGGTTACCCTCAAGCGACTCATAGTCCTCCTTATATTCTCTCGTTGTCCGTATTTCCTCTGCCTTTACGTATTTGACCCCTTTTTTTGCAACACTGCAAGCACGATGTGTATTTTGTAGTTTGATTCGGCTTGGCTGAAAACATCTACTCATGCATTAAAATTCGTCATATGTCTTAGTTTCAGGCACGGATATTGCTCATTTTAGAAGAGCTGGTTAATGGAGAAAGTATACCATGCACATAAAAACGTATAGCGCTCTATTGGGTTGGAAGTGTATCTTTTTTGTCATTGTTTTATTTTTGCTCATTTCTACTCAACGCGCGTTTCCGCAACAATCAGATTCAAAATCCGACGACAACCGGATTTTTATTGCCAAGCTTCAAACCTTAATTGAAGCCGCAAAAAATAACCCCAAGCTTAAAGCCGCGGATGCGAAAGCGCAGGCATCCGAGGCTTCAGCTCAAGCCCAAAAAAGCCTCGATCCACCCCAGGTAGCCGTGGAATTTTATCAGGCGCCCGCTGCATCGTTTCCCAATCCATTTAAAAACCAAATGGAATATGACTATTCCCTGCAACAAATGATACCGTTTCCCGGCAAACTCAATGCAATGGCCCTATCCGAGCATAAACGAGCCGACATGCTTTGGGCCGATAGGCAAACCGAGGAACAGGAGATTGTAAGAAACGTAAAGAGCCTTTATTATGACTTGTATTTAAAATGCCGGCAATTGGAAATAAATCAGGAAACCAAGGCGCTCGTGCGTGAGTTCGTTACAATAGCCATAGCGCAGTATGAAGTGGGCGCGGGAAAGCAGTCGGACATTTTACGGGCGCAAACCGAGTTTTCTTCTTTTGTTAATGACAGCATCGTATTGAATCAGGAAATTAAATCCATGCAGGGTATGATCAATGCCCTGTGCAACAGGCCGGTAACAACCGATATCGGGTTTATCCCGGAAATATATCCGACGATTAAAAGGTATGATTTAAACGCGCTGCTTTTAATTGCCGAAAAAAACCGGACCGAGTTGAAATCCATGGTTAAAGGAATTGAAATGCAGCAGGCGGAGCGACTGGCGGCCAAGAAAGAATATTTGCCGGATTTCATGGTGCGGGGGATGTACAAACAAATGATGCAGACCAATGACGATTGGAGCCTGATGATCGGCGCAACAATCCCCATTGCGCCGTGGTCTGCAAAAAAGTATTCTTCGGCCATCGCGCGTGCCGATGCGGATATCGTATCGGCGCAAACCGATCGCGATAATATGAAAAATATGATTGCCTCGGAAGTCAACGACGCACTGCTTAAGGTTGAAAGCGCGAAGGACCGTTTAAAGCTCTCTAAGGAAACCGTTATTCCACAGGCTAAGCAAACCCTCGAAAGCGCGCTTCCCGCTTACAGAACGGGAAAGCAGGATTTTTTGGCGCTTATCGATATTCAAAGAATGCTGGTCATGGCAAAGCTTGACTATCACATGGCGGTCATGACGCTTTTGGACAGCCAAAGCCGGTTAGAACGCGCCGTTGGGCTGAGCCTCGATGAAATCGACAAAACAATTGAAAAGGGAGACCGATAATGCGAAAAACATCACTACGACCGGCGCTCGCGGGGATCACGATTCTTCTTACCTTGGCCGGAGCGGCGCTTTTTATCGAGTGCTCGAAAAAAGCGGATATTCATGCGCAAGCCGGGCAAGAGACGGTCTACCACTGCCCAATGCATCCGAACTACCTTTCGCATCAGCCGGGGAATTGCCCTATTTGCGGCATGACCCTGGTTCCGGTGAATAGCTCCACGCCTCAAACGGAAAAGGGCAAAGGCAAGGCGCTCTATTATCGCGACGCCATGAACCCTTCATTTACTTCAGATAAACCCGGCAAAGCCCCCGACGGCATGGATCTCGTTCCGGTTTACGAAAGCAAGGATCAGGGAAACGGGGTAAAAATCGACCCGGCCATGGTACAAAGCATCGGCGTGCAAACTGAAAAGGCGGCGGTTCGAACGCTGACGCGGGATGTTCGGGCTACCGCGACGATCATGCCCGATGAACGGCGGGTTGCGATAATAACCACCAAGGTCATGGGCTATATCGAAAAACTGTTCGTCAATTATACAGGTCAGCGCGTTAAGGTCGGGCAAGCGCTGTATAGCGTATATAGCCCTGATCTTGTAGGCGCACAGGCCGAATATCTTCAGGTTTTCAAGAATAATGATTCTAAGGACTCTGGACAATTGCTGCGAAGCGCCCGCAAACGGCTTATGAATTGGGACCTTACCGAGGCGCAGATAGCGGACCTTGAAAAACGCGGGTCCCCTGAGAGGGCCTTGACCATTGTTTCTCCGGCCAAGGGCCTTGTCGCCGAGAAAATGGTGGTGGAAGGACAGACCATTGAACCGGGAATGCAGCTCTATAAAGTAGTCGATTATTCACGCGTATGGGTCGAAGCCGCGATTTATCAACAGGATATACCACTTGTAACTATCGGACAAAAAGGGACCATCGATCTTGACTTCTATCCGGGCGAACATTTTACAGGGATGATTACCTATATCGCGCCGGAATTAAACATGGAATCCCGGACACTCAAAGTGCGCCTGGAAACTCCAAATACGCCGACCTTTAAAATCAAGCCCGGAATGAATGCCAACGTGATGATTCATTCGATCATCAATAAAAAGGCGATAACGGTCCCCGATCAGGCGGTCATCCATTCGGGCGCGCGGACACTGGTGGTTATTGCAAAGGGTGGAGGGTATTTTGAGCCGCGCGAAATCAATATTGGCCGGACCGCGGGTGGATATACCGAAGTGCTCAGCAATGTTCGTGAAGGGGAGGAAATAGTGGTTTCTTCGCAATTCCTGATCGATTCCGAAAGTAATTTGAAAGCGGCAATCATGAAAATGTCGGGAAAAAAGGACGGTGAAAGTAATGCTCCCCAAAATCATTGAATGGTCGATTAAAAATAAAATAATCGTCATATTTCTAACCGTGTTTGCCATTGGGCTAGGCGCCTATTCGCTTTTACATACGCCTATCGATGCAATACCCGACCTTTCGGATGTACAAGTAATAGTCTACACGGAGGCAAAAGGACAATCGCCAAGGATAGTGGAAGATCAGGTAACCTATCCGCTCACGACGTCGCTTGTAGCCGTACCGGGAGCTAAAGTCGTACGGGGATATTCATTTTTCGGGTATTCGCTTGTGTATATCATTTTCAAGGACGGCACGGACATTTACTGGGCGCGAAGCCGGGTGCTCGAACTCTTGAACTATGCCCAGAAAAAGCTTCCTCCGGGCGTAATTCCAACCCTTGGGCCCGATGCAACAGGCGTTGGCTGGGTGTACGAGTATGCGCTGACCTCGCCCAAGCGCTCTCTTGCCGAGCTGCGGTCTCTCCAGGATTGGTATCTTAAATATCAATTGACCGGCGTCGAAGGAGTCAGTGAAGTCGCCAGCATCGGCGGCTATGTGAAGCAATATCAAGTTACCGTTGACCCCATCAAGCTGCAATCCTATGGAATTCCCTTGAGCATGGTCGATATGGCCATCAAAAACAGCAATAGCGATGTCGGCGGAGAAGTTATTGAAATGGCGGAGGCCGAATTCATGATCCGTGGTCTCGGTTATATAAAATCGATTGATGACATTAAAAACATTCCGCTCAAAACGGGAATGGGTAATGCCCCGCCGGTATTTCTTGGTGACGTTGCGACAATCGGCCTTGGGCCGGAGATGCGTCGCGGCGTCGCCGAGCTTGACGGAAAGGGCGAGGTGGCGGGGGGCGTCGTGGTCATCCGTTTCGGCGAAAACGCGCTTAAGGTAATCGACGCGGTGAAAAAGAAACTTGAAATCGCCAAAAAGGGACTGCCGTCCGACGTCGAGATCGTACCGGTTTACGACAGGTCGAATCTGATTCAGCGCGCCATCGATAATCTTCGCGATAAATTGTTTGAGGAAATATTCATCGTCGCTTTTGTTTGCATTTTGTTTCTTCTTCATGCGCGAAGCGCTCTTGTCGCTGTTTTTACGCTGCCCACGGCCATACTCATGTCGTTTATCGTCATGAAGCTGCAAGGTATAAGCGCAAATATCATGTCGCTCTCCGGTATTGCCATTGCCATAGGGGCCATGGTAGATGCAGCAATAATCATGATTGAAAACCTCCATAAGCATTTGGAACATAATAATAGCCTCGCCCCGCCCGACAGAAAAAGCCATTGGGATGTTGTCAAGGAAGCTTCGTGTGAAGTGGGGCCGTCGCTGTTCTGGTCGCTTTTGGTCATTACGGTTTCTTTTGTCCCCGTTTTTTCTCTTGAAGAGCAGGAAGGGCGCTTGTTCCGGCCGCTTGCGTTTACAAAAACGTACTCGATGGCCGCTGCCGCAATTCTGGCGGTCACCATTGTTCCTATACTTATGGGATTTTTCATTCGGGGTAAGATAGTGCCGGAAAATAAAAATCCGATCAACAGGTTCCTTATTGCTCTTTATCACCCCATAGCAAAGTTTGTCCTGAAAAGGCCTAAAACCATAATTGCAACGGTCATCGCATTGATCGCTCTTACCTTATTTCCGCTTTTGCATATTGGATCGGAATTCATGCCGTCTTTATGGGAAGGCGATTTGCTCTATATGCCCACGACGCTGCCCGGAGTGTCGATAACCAAAGCCAAGGAAATACTACAGCAAACCGACAAAATCATAAAATCGTTTCCGGAAGTGAAAAGCGTTTTCGGCAAAGCGGGCAGGGCGGAAACCGCCACTGACCCCGCCGGGTTGGACATGCTCGAAACGACCATTTTGCTCAAGCCGCAAAAGGAATGGAGAAAAGGCATGACTCCAAAAAAGCTCATCGATGAGCTTGATGCAGCTATCAAATTTCCGGGGCTGACCAACGCTTGGACAATGCCCATCAAAACACGAATCGATATGCTCTCCACGGGAATAAAAACGCCCGTGGGCATTAAAATATCAGGCGCTAATCTCGACACGCTTGAACGCATCGGTAAAGACCTGGAAGAGACCATGCGCGGCGTTCCAGGCACGACATCGGCATTTGCGGAGCGGGCGGTTGGAGGCAACTATCTTGATATCACTATAGATCGCAGGGAAGCCGCCAGGTTCGGACTTCAAGTTGGGGATATTCAGAACGTTATTCAAACCGCTCTTGGCGGCATGAGCATCACCACGACCGTGGAAGGGCTTGAGAGGTATACGGTCAATCTTCGCTATAGCCGCGAATTGCGGGACAATATGGAGTCATTGAAGCACATTTTAGTGGCGTCCTCCGATGGACGGCAGGTCCCGCTTGGCCAGGTTGCTTCGATTACACCCACCAAAGGTCCGATGGTCGTACGCAGCGAAAACACGCGTCCCAATGCCTGGGTGTTCGTGGACATACGGGGAATCGACATTGGAACCTATATTAAAAATGCCCAGCGGGCCGTGACACAGAATATCAAACTTCCGATAGGATACACTGTCGTGTGGAGCGGCGAGTTCGAGTACATGGAGCGGATGCAAAAAAGGATGATGGTCGTCATACCGCTCACGCTTTTCATAATTCTTTTTATAATATTTCTAAACACAAAATCGCTTGTCAAGACAGCAATCGTCTTTCTCGCGGTGCCGTTTTCTCTGGTCGGCGCGATTTGGTTTATCTACCTTCTTGGGTACAATATGAGCCTTGCGGTTTGGGTAGGAATGATCGCCCTTGCGGGGCTGGACGCGGAAACCGGCGTCATCATGCTTTTGTATCTTGAAAAAGCATTTGAAAACGCAAAAAAGCAAGGGGCCATGAAAACGCTCAATGATTTGCGCGGCGCAATCGATCAGGGCGCGGTCCAGCGCGTGAGGCCGAAAATAATGACCGCCTCGGTCATCATAGCGGGCTTGCTGCCCATCATGTGGAGCGCCGGAACGGGCTCGGACGTCATGAAACGAATTGCCGCGCCGATGGTGGGAGGGGTTATAACGTCGGTTATCATGGAGCTATTGGCTTATCCGGCGATTTATTATCTTTGGAGGAAACGTACGCTGAATAATTCCTGAACACGATTTACAAGATAAAGCAAATGATTTACATGACTAAATGAGGAGGGACGCACATCGTGCGTCTCTACAAAAAACCCAAAAAACTTTTTCAGAAGGAGACCAGTTATGAAACGAAGTATGTTCGTCAACAAATGCGCCATGATCGGGACCGTACTTGTATCGGCGGTATTAATGAATGCAGCGGCTCAAACTGATTCCGGATCTATGGTCAAAGACACCGGAAAAGCATCCACGACAACTATGGAGAAAAAGAGTAACACTGCAAAGCACAAATTGTCTCCCCAAACCACTTGTCCTGTCTTAGGGGGCGCAATCGATAAAAAATTGTTCGTTGACTATAAAGGAAAACGTATCTATGTTTGCTGCGAAGACTGCATTGCGAAAGTAAAAAAGAACCCTGAAAAGTACATGAAAAAACTGGAAAAAATGGGGCAGAGCGTCGAGACAATCCCGGAGGGAACAAAGAAGACTCCCAGTGACGTCAAAGAAGGCGCATCGATGAAGGGCATGGACATGAAAGGCATGAAAATGAACGGCGACACGGCCTCAAAGGCAACTGAAACGGGATATTGGACGTGTCCCATGCATCCTGAAGTTCATCAATCAACGGCGGGTAAATGTCCGATATGCGGAATGAATTTGGAATTTAAAGCGAATGCCGTAACGAAAGAAAAGCATTAAGGTCAACGCCGAGTTCATCGGTAGGGGCTGGTTCAAAACCAGCCCTTGCTATGCCATTCCGTCAAAAAACAATCCTTCGCTCTTTGCTATATCGTCGATCATCCTGGAGAAATTCTGATGGCCGATATTTTTCTTTTTTTCTTCAATGATTTTGCCGTTTTCATCGAGTACCACGAGATCAATGAAAACTTCGCCGGCTTCTTCGTAGACGCAAAATCGATAGGGGAGATTTTTTTTAATAAGTTCGTTGTTTGATTTTTCCGCGGCAACCGAAAGGGCATTAAAGAAACCGCGTACTTCTTTTTCCGGATGGTCTTGTTGGGGGTGTTTCTTTTTTTTGCCGTCACTGCCGAATTGGCCCAGTCCATTGATCCTTTTTAAGGGATCAATGGACTGGACATCAAAGGAGTCTTGGTCGCTATTCACGTTATTCGCTAGTACGACTTTCCTTCGATCATTTCTCCGTTTTTATACGTCGCCTCCCCGACCTTTTTTCCTTTTTCATCCCAGCGAGTCTTTTTTCCGTCCGGGGAACCGTTTTTATAGGTCACTTCTTCATCTTTTTTGCCGTTTTCGTAAAAGGAGTTGGCCGGGCCGTTGAGAACGTCGTTCTGATAAGTCTGTTCCAATTTCAGTTTACCGTTTTCGTACCATTCTTGTTCGGGACCGTTCCTGACGTCGCCGACATACGTTGTTATTTTCTTTTTATTTCCGTTTGCAAACCATACGGTGAGCGTTCCCTCGCGTTTCGCGTTTTTATAGGTAATTTCCGATTGTTTGGCGCCGTTGTCGAAGTAGTTTGTCGCGGCGCCTTGCGGCGTGTCGTTGACGAAGGCGGCTTCGCTTTTCACCTTGCCGTTTTCATACCACGACATCTCCTTGCCGTTTTTTTTGCCCAGGTTATACCCGACTTCCTTGTACCGTTTGCCGTTCTGGTAATTGATAATAGCGATGCTGTCGGGTTTGCCTTCTTTGAAATAAGCGTCGGAGCGAAGGGCGCCGCCGGGGAAATAATAAACGGTTCTGACGATATCCTTCTTAACGCCGTCCAAATAAAAATAATTTTCCTTTTTCTTACCGCCGTTGGGATACGTTTCCGCGGTTTCCTGTTGGAGTTGTTTTTGTCCGGAACAGCCTACAAGAAAAATGACGCATACGGCGATAAGAGATTTTAGACGCATAGCGGTCCCTTTCGTGAGAAGATGGATTTTTTCTTGAATATAATATACATTAATGACTATGAAATTTCGACCATGTATTGATCTGCACGGCGGTAAGGTAAAGCAAATCGTGGGCAGCTCGCTTATGGATGCGAAGGCGGGCGCTCTGATAACGAATTTCGAGACTAACCTTTCTCCCGAACATTTCGCGGAAATGTATAAAACCGACGGTCTTGCCGGGGGCCACGTCATTATGCTTGGCCCCGGCAATGAGCAAGCGGCACTCCGCGCGCTTGCCGCATTTCCCGGAGGGTTGCATGCAGGGGGCGGCATTACGCCGGATAATGCGCGCGAATACCTCGATGCGGGAGCGTCTCATGTCATCGTCACCTCATTCGTTTTTAAAAACGGGATCATCGATTACGAAAATTTGGAAGCAATGGCAAAGGCCGCGGGCAAGGGCCGTCTGATTTTGGATTTGAGCTGTAAATACGTCGGGAACGGCTATTATATAGCCACGGACCGCTGGCAAAAACTTACAACCGTGAGGCTGTCGTCAACGACGCTTGAAGTACTGGCGCGCCACTGCGACGAATTTCTGGTTCACGCGGTGGACATTGAAGGCAAACAAGGCGGTATTGACGGGAAACTAATAGAGCTTCTGTCGGCATCATCGCCTATATGCCTAACCTATGCAGGCGGCGTTCGGTCAATCGCTGACCTGGATGAAGTTGACATTAAAGGGAAAGGCCGAGTCGACGCCACCGTGGGCAGCGCGCTCGACATTTTCGGAGGGCCGCTACCCTATCGAAAAGTCGTGGAATGGCATAAAAATCATCAATAACGGAACATAGCGTTGTTTTTTGTTCCCTTCCTTTTTACCTGTAGGGTATACTCTGTATACCTATGAATCCAGCGATAATCCATGAATGGCTCGTTACGCTCGCGGGCGCTGAAAGCGTCCTGCAATCCATTCATAAACTTTACCCCGGCACTATTTATACGCTCTTTCACGATCCCGAAGGCGTCAAAGGTTCGCCGTGGGAAAATCCGGATATTCGCACATCGATCCTACAGCGCTTGCCCCTGGCCGCCAAACATCACCGCGCGTTTCTGCCCTTGTTTCCCATGGCCATCGAGCAGTTTGATTTGCGGCAACACGATTTGATTATTTCCTCGTCCTATGCGGTGGCAAAAGGAGTACTGACATCCTCCGACCAACTTCATATTTGCTACTGCCATTCCCCCATGCGCTACATCTGGGATTTGACATTTGAGTATCTGGAGGCATCGGGAATAACCCATGGCCTTAAAAGTTTTTTAGTGCGCAGTGTTTTCCACTACATCCGCATGTGGGACGCGGTGTCGGCCATCCGGGTCAACGAATTCGTGGCCAATTCCTACTACATCGCCAACCGCATTCAAAAATGCTATAACCGCACGGCCACGGTCATTTATCCGCCGGTAGACGTGGAACGGTTTTCGATAAGCCCAACTCACGGGAACTACTTTATTACGATTTCGCGTCTCGTTCCCTACAAACGCGTTGACCTGATCATCGAGGCGTTCAACCATTTAAAGCTGCCCCTCCTTATCGTCGGCGACGGCCCTTCGCGCAAAAAGCTTGAAAAAATAGCCATGAAAAACATCACGTTTCTCGGCCATCTCCCTCCCGACCGAATGGACGAACACCTCTGTAAAGCCAGGGCGTTTATTTTTTCCGCGGAAGAGGATTTCGGCATTGTCAATGTTGAGGCGCAGGCGTGCGGCATCCCGGTCATCGCCTATGGCCGCGGAGGCGCCTTGGAAACCGTGGAACAGGATATCTCCGGCATCTTTTTTTATAAACAAGACGCTCAAAGCATCATCACGGCCGTCAACCGGTTTCTCGCCAAGGAACATACCTTTGATCCTCACCTTATCCGCGAAAACGCCAAGCGCTTTCCCCGATCCCGCTTTGAATACGAATTTAAAAAATTCGTCGACGAGGCCTGGGAACAATTCCCGTATAAGAATAAAGGCAATGAGTTACCTTATAATGGATTGCATGGGGTAAGAAAATAACGTTTCTTTATGGCAAGTCATTTCTAAAAACAATCCATGAGTAAAATCCAAACTGGTGATGAAATGGAATTCCTTAATACTCAAAAAAACCTACGGACCGTAGCTGTTTTCATTGTCTGCTTCTCTACGATGTTGACGAGCTGCCTAACGGAGACGAATAGCCCAGACTCCAACATTGTCGTTCCTTCACCAACTAATGTGCTTGATTCGCTTTGTACTCCGATTTCCAAAATCGAAGCGGCTTATGCAAACCACGATACCGATATTTCAGTCACCGTTAAAGGAAGAGTTACACGAATTCTGAGTGATGATACCGTTGGAGACAAGCACCAGCGCTTCATCATCCAACTATCCAATCAACAGACGCTCCTCATAGAGCACAATATCAACATTGCACCTCGTGTCGCCGGAATCATGGTCGGCAATGACGTTTACATTCACGGAGATTACGTCTGGAACGATCAAGGCGGCTTGATTCACTGGACGCATCATGATCCGGCCGGAGTTCACGAGAATGGTTGGATTGTACTTGGCGACAAGAAATATCAATAGTCTCTTCCGGTATTTCCCCATCTTTGATCCTCACCTTATCCGCGAAAACGCCAAGAGCTTTCCCCGATCCCGCTTTGAATACGAATTTAAAAAATTCGTCGCTGAGGCTTGGGAACAATTCCTGTATAAGAATAAAGGCAATGAGTTGCGACAATGATCTCTGCAACGATCATGGCGATTTGATTTACTAGACGAATCCAGGTTCACGCACGGTTCTGTGAGAAACTGCGGGGGAGGTTCCTGCGGTTTACTCGACCCTAATATTCCGTCCTCTAATATCCTCTAATACTATTTATCCTAAAAGCCGCAAATGGCGATTTTTCAAGCGGGGAACGGTATTTTAGTTAGTTTATTGACGAGAATATGGAAATGGGAACATTTACTTATGACCGTAAAACAATTAAAATATTCAAAATTTTCTTGCTTAAAGGTGATTGATAAATATATATTGTCTAATGGTTGTTCGGTTGAGTCCTTTGTTAATTAAAAGGAGGAATTGGTTTTTAATAATTCATCGAACCTGAAATAACCCACTCGCGCAGCTTTTACAAGTTCTGCATCGAAAACCAGCAATTTTCATCATACCAGAACGAGTAGAAAGTATGCGCCCCGAAAGGGGCGCTCTTTCTTTCGTCTTGGTATGTAGGTATGCTACTACCTCGATGCTGGATGAAATGGAAGTAGCGTCCTTTTTTGTTTGGCATTTGCTGTTTTCTCTTCCAAGGAAACTTCTAACGAAATTGATTTCGTTGGAATTCATGATTGGAAATAGTATTTAAGCAGAATTATCACGTGAACAATAATTTTTGTTTAATATTTTTGGCTTTTTACGATAAAAACGAATTCCGAAATAGCTATTAATTATCCGATTTTAAAAGAAGAAAGGAGGAAAGTAATAGATAAGTTTAAAAAAAGGAGCCTGAATAACCCGGCTAAGAGTTTAAACGAGGCTCCTCCCTAAAAGATACCTGTAAAAAGGCATCTCAAGTGTTTGTATGTATGATAGTATAACATAATTTTTGGATTTCTTTTACAAAAAATTAATTCAAACCGCAAGATTTAACCATTAACAATAAAAATGATTGGAGTTTTATCATGAATTGTCTATTTTCTAAATCTATTTTCGGTGTCATGCTTATTCTCTGTTTAATTGTTTCCGCAAATTCACAGATTAATATCAATTCGTCGGCAATAAATTTCAGAACAGTAGCAACTGCAAATAATCATACTCTTCATTATGGAGATCTTTGGTTAGATGGTGGGAATTTTGGTTCAAGCTATGGTAATTTAATTTGTAATTCCGGCTACTTTTATGAATCTGTTGGTATTGAAACGGACCTTAACGTGTGGGGGACAAAGAATTTTATTCAGCCTCATCCAACCGATACTAACAAGGCAATCAAGTATGTAGCAATCGAATCCGGAGAAGCGCTTACCATTGCTCGAGGTATTGGTAAAACCGTTGATGGCATAGCTCAAATATCGCTTCCGGAACATTTTTCATTGGTCACCAGCGATAGCGGCCCTTTAACGGTTATTGTTACTCCGGAAAACTCCCCTGCCCTTCTCTATATAAAAGCTAAAACGAAACAAGGTATTACTATTGCAATGAAAAACAACGACCGTTTTGAGTTTGGAGATGTAAGTTTTTCATACCAAGTTACCGGCATAAGGGATGGCTTTGAAAATTTAGAGCCAATTATTGAACTTGATAAAATTTCAAAGAATGAAGAAGCCCTCAGAAATAGTGATCCTGTAAAAAAACGCCTGGCTTTTGCTAAAAGGTATGAAAGCGCCCAAAAAAAGGGGAAAAACTAAGCAGCGCGATGCACAAAAAATGGTATTATAACGATGATACCTTTGTTAACTAATTGTTTTGTTATATATAAATAGGAAACATTGTAATAAAAAGGATTTGGAATGATTCTGTCGTTTTTTGCCGATTATTTGCAGGAGACGAACTTGACGCATTGCAACTTGCCAAATTGTCTGAAATAAAAATGGAACTTTATTAAGGGAGCCTTATGCGAACTAAAAGGAATTTTTATGTTTGGTTATGCCATTTATCGCTATTTTGCATCGTGATTTCCATTCAAGCGCAACCGGATTTAACGCTTAAGCCAGGGGCGCAGGCGCATAGACAGCACCAATGGCTTGTAATTCGCCATACGCATCATGATATCGGCATTTATGATTCACTGGGTAATAAAATGGATAGTATAAATACCGGAAAAAGATCTATTGATTTTGTTTCTACTGATAAATTCGGTAATTTCATTATCAATTGCACGGGTGATGTAGAATTTTCAAGGATTGCAATTTATTATTCTAAAAAAGGTTCGGAATTATGGCGCTATAATTATGGTTTTATGGGTGACGGGGGTATGGAACTTTCACCTGATGGGAAATATGCGGTTCTCAGCGTTTGCCCTGTCGGTCAATTTACGTTGTTTTCAACGGCCGATACAAGTAATAAACTGCCTAATCCCCTGATTGGATTAGACCGAAATATGAATCTTGTCAGTCATTTTGCCAACGATGGTTCCTTGGTTATCATTACGAGAACAGCAACGCTGTATCGTTATAATTGTTCAACGGCAAAATTAGAAGGCCCCAAAGAAATAAAAAGCCCCAATGGTGTCGCTTTTTCCCTATTGGATGGATTTGCTTTTAATTCCGATCAAACGCTTTTTTCAGTTCGTTTATTTGAAGTTACCGATACGCAATTTACAAAAATAAATTGGTTGCTCGTATACAATAAGTCTCTTGACATTAAACTATTAACCCGGATAAACGAACAAATAATTGATTTTAAAATAGCCGATTCGCTTATTCTTACCTCCCGATTAAATAATAGTACCTCAAAGTATATAGGGTCAATGATTAATGCCAATACTCAACAAGAAACAATTATTGATTCCGATTTAGGCGGCTATATCGATATTCCTTTCATTTCCGACAACTCTCTGTATTTTAACGTACCCGCAAACGGAAAATATTTCAATATTCGGAAATATGATTTTAATAAGCAAGCCTTGGAAAAAGGCGTTCCTTCAATTCCGATTGTTAAAGCAAAAATGAATAAACAAAGCCAAGTTCCATCCCTAAAATTTACAAATCAATAAAAAGGATTATCTATCATGAAAATACCCTTAGTTTTCATCAGCATAATTTTGGGGACGCTTTCGGCTTTGGCTGTAATCCCCGGATCATTTAGTTTACAATCGCCTTTTTCGGGTACAAATAACGTTGCGCTTAAACCATCTTTAACATGGGGAACCGCCAGCAATGCCGCTTCGTATAAATTACAAATTTGTACGAATAATTGGTGGACATCCGATGTTGTTTTGGATCAGCCAGGCATACAGTCAACATCTTTTACCTTAACGTCGTCATTAATCGGTTATACTTTTTATTATTGGAGGGTCATTGCGTACGGCACGACCAATGATGAATCAACAAAGCAAATTTGTAGCCAAGGATATTGGACTTTTACTACAGCCCCTTATACGCCCGGAATGCCCACTTTGGCCGCACCTGCTTCCGGTTCCTCGGTACAGTCATTAACTCCAACATTATCATGGTATTCCCAAAGCGGCGCTACCGAATATCTTCTTCGAGTGTCTACATCACCATCATTTTCAACCACTGTATTCAATGGATCAGTAACTTCAACATTTTGGTATCCAACTTCAAGTTTATCGTATAGCACCACCTATTATTGGCAAGTCGCCGCTAAAAATATTTCCGGGAACAGCAATTATTGCAATTATTGGAGCTTTTCAACTCAAGGTCAGTTTACAATACCTTCCGTTCCAACGCTTTCAAGTCCTGCGGATGGAGCAAAAAATCAATCACCAGCTTCTCTTTATTTTTCATGGAATTCCTCAACCGGAGCAACTAACTATCAATATCAAGTTTCCACGAATTCCTCATTTTCTTCCAGCTACGTCATTATTGATGAAAACTTTACAACGATAGCCTGTACCGCCACAAACCTTCCTGTAGCTTCAAATCTCTATTGGCGTGTTCAAGCAAAAAACGGCGCAGGTTCAAGTGCTTGGTCTACTGTCAGAAGTTTTACCACCAGTAATCCGAATACCATCGATACTTGGCCCAATGGTACTGCACAGAACCTGAATAGTATGTTTGGTCCGCGAAATATGTCGGGCACTAGCGGCACCGGAAGCTGGTTTCATACGGGTATTGATATGGGCAATGGAACGACATTTGTCGCACCCTTCAACATGCTCCTCGTTGAAGTTGGCACTTATCGGTATGTATTTCAAAACCAGGAATCGGGAATAGAACCCAAATATGTTCAGTTTCAAGAGATGGATCTGAATTCAGGAGCATCAATGATAGTAGGAACGACTTCTTTTTTAAGAGGCGCCGCTATTCCTATGACATCAAGATTCAATGGCGTTCATATGGATGCCTTCCCAACCGGCACATGGGTTCAGGGTAATTGGGATGCAAGTAATTTAACCACCCAAAACCCTGTCAAATGGCTTACGTACACGCAAACCCCTGGAACCATTCCAGCAATTTTCCCCTACTCGGCTGATGGAAAAACCCAGGTTACCTTTCCTCTGGAAGGCACGCGAAAATGGTTTGAAGTTAAAATAAGAATTGTAAGACCTGATTTTGCTCTTAACAAAATTAGAGTAACGCTGAATGACAATCAAAGTTCCGTAACCGGTGATTTTCTTGAAGATCCCGCAGCTGCGGAAATAAATTTCAACGGTAATACGGCCGTTCAAAGGGATAATAAAAACATTAACCCAATTCAAAAAACCGGCCAATTGATCACTACTGCAGTATGGACCAACGAAAAGAATGGAGCGCGGATTTATCCTGGAGACATGGGAACTGCGGAAAAATTCATTGCTATAAGGTATTTTATAATAAAAGAGCCCACTCATATTCAAGTCCAGACGATCGATATTAATGAAAATGAAATAGCCCGTGCGGATTTTATATTCCCTGGAACTTGCATTGGGTGCAATGGCACCGGCCCCCGCCCGCCCTCCTCGTTAGCGGTCGCACAATCTTTAAATGGAATAAAACTAACTTGGACATCCTCTCCCGACGATGCCAGTGTTCTATTTTATAGCATATACCGACGGCCGGCAAATTCGACTGAAATACCTAAAAGCATTGCGGTTGTTCCAAAAACCTTTAAATTTTATGAAGACCGTATCGACGCCCCAGGCAATACGCTTGCTTTAGGGCAAACATACCGTTATTCGATTGCCTGTATCGGCAATTCCGAAGAGGGCTGCAATGGGCCGACCAAACCAAAATGCACAGGCTCAAAGTGCCCTTTAGCCTGTGTAGCTGAACAATCCGCAACAACTCCGGCTATGTTTTATAATGTATGTTTTAAAGGGAAAACCGTATCCAGTGCAATACCCGATTTAAAAGCAAAAAATCAAATAATAATCCAGCAGGATAATATTAATTCAGGAGGAAGTATAAATTTTACGGCGGGAAATAGAATTGACATTTCAGATGTTACCGTTTCAAACGGAGGAAAATCGACAATAACCATTGATCCGGCAATAAAATAATCTAATCATGGAGAGTTTCTTTGTTTTTGTAAACTCTTTTTGCCTTTTTTATTGAACTATAATCTGCAAGAAAGAATTGGCATTGGGTTATACGAAAGGTGGAAGAATCGAATAGGAGATGAGAGTGAGACGAATGCCTTATTCTCATCTCCTATCACCACTTTAAGCCAATGAGCTTCTCCGGTTAATTGCCGGAGAAACCTTGAAATGATGTTTCAAAAGTGCTTATAATCAAAAATCCGTTACTGCCGGCTATAATACTATTTCTTATAGAGATTTTATCGGGAACGTGTTTTAGCCAATCAACTTGGGAATCACAAAATCCGCTTCCTAATGGGAGCTTTCTTATTTCTTTAACCTATGGCAATAATCAATTCGTGGCCCTTGGTAGGAGTTGTTCAATTTGGACATCCCCTAACGGCAAGATTTGGTCAATTATGAATTCTGGGATAGCGAAAGACCTCGAATCGGTAGCCTATGGTGATAGCCAGTTTGTGGCCGTAGGGCGTGATGGGATTTTTACTTCCTCAGACGGCGCCTTATGGGCATTAAAAATGCCAGGAATAAGCAAACGACTCAATGCTGTTATTTATGCCGATAGCCAGTTTGTGACCGTAGGTGACAGCGGTACTATTTTGACCTCCGTCGATGGTGCGACTTGGGTAATAAAAAAATCAGGGACAACCAATGATCTTTTTTCAGTGACTTATGGCAATAAGCAATTTTTGATCGTAGGTGGTAATGGCGGGACTTATGGCGAAATGGAATATCCTAATGATTATAGTGCACTTTTAATATCTTCCGATGGTACAACATGGAGACAAATTTACACCGAAATGGCATGGCAAAGAATGGATTTAAGCCCTGAAACTCAGCTCAGATCGGTTGCTTATGGGAACAGCCAAACAAGCGACAAAATAGGTAGGTTTGTGGCCGTTGGTTTTGGAAGTTTGCTTGTTTCTTCACCTAACGCTGAAACTTGGACAAAAACATATATAAGCGATTACACGCAATTCCATTCGGTGATTTTCGGCAATGGCCAATTTGTGGCAATTGGCACTTTTGGAACTGAAGACAGAATTTTCACGTCTTTTGATGGTACAACATGGACAATCAAAAATTCTGGAACAACCGATCTCGTTTCGGTAGGTTATGGTAATGGACGGTTCGTTGCGGTTGGGGTTAATGGTACTATCTTGACATCAGAGGCTGATCCAGTCGGGGTTGCATTTCAAACCAAGGCCAGGCGGAATTGCAGAAATATTAAAATCAATATTGTGAAAAATAGCATTTCCATAATATTGCCCAACGTGACTGCTCAGAGTCACTTGAAAGTGGAATTATTCAATGTCTCCGGCAAACAAATTTATTCAGCCATATCCGGAATACAAAATAGGATTCTGAATATTCCAGCCAAACAATTTCCGGCTGGTAAGTACTTTATTTCAATTACGGACGAAAACAATAAGACTTTTAACTCTGCATTTATTTTACCGAGGTAAAATATAAGGAACACATTCGCCAGAAAGTGTAGGAGAATCACCGTAACCGACGCTATCCATCACCTAGTGTCTCGCGGGATTGAGGGGACGTTTCGGCTTTGGCCATAATCCCGGGATCATTCAGTTTTTTAGGTAGCTTCAGATTTCCGCATATATTTTAAGTATTACAGGCATTCAAAACGAAGTGTTTTTATTCCCTTTTAATTTTTCTTTCACAAACTCGTCGTTCTGGGAGCATTGAAAATCTCGGCGGCCCGCCCTTCTTCCTCCTACCAACGTTTCAATTTCAGCATCAATTATTTTTTAACACTAAGTGACTATTTTATTCGTATTAACAGGTTGGTCGGGTAAAAAGAAAAATCAGGAATTTAAAAGAGGCTTAAGGCTATGAATTATATGAAAACTACGCTATTACTTGGTATACTCTCCGCGCTTTTAGTGCTCTTTGGACAGTTCATTGGGGGGTCTCACGGCGCAATGACTTTTCTGGTGATTGCAGCGGTAATGAATTTTGTTTCCTATTGGTTTTCCGATAAAATCGTCCTCATGATGTATAAGGCCAAGCAAGTAGACGAGCAGGAAGCGCCCCGGCTGCACGCCATCGTGAAGCGGCTCGCGGAAAGCGCGAATTTACCGATGCCCAAGGTTTATATTGTCGACACTCCCACGCCCAATGCGTTTGCAACGGGCAGAAACCCCAGTCACGCATCCGTAGCGGCTACCACGGGAATATTGAGCATTCTTACTGACGATGAATTGGAAGGTGTCATGGCCCACGAACTCGCGCACGTTCAAAACCGCGATATCCTGATCAGCAGTATCGCCGCGACCATTGCCGGGGCCATTACCATGATTGCCAATGTCGTGCAGTGGGGAGCGATGTTCGGCGGCGCTTCGCGGGATGAGGACGATCGAGGAGGCATGGTAGCGGCCATTGCCATGGCAATTCTTGCGCCGATTGCCGCGATGATCATCCAAATGGCCATATCCCGTTCGCGCGAATATGCCGCGGATTACGCGGGCGCGAAACTCTGCCGAAAGCCCCTGGCCCTCGCCTCGGCGCTGGGCAGGCTTGAGCAGACCGTTCAGGCCATTCCCATGCAGGGAGGAAGCCCTTCGACCGCGCATTTGTTTATTGTCAATCCGTTTCGCGGAGGGTTTGCGGGGCTTTTCAGCACCCACCCTCCCATGGAAGAGCGCATCCGGAGATTGGAACAATTGTCGCGGGAGATCTGACACGATTACGGGATTAAAAGATTAACAGGATGAAAACAAAAAAAGGCCGCGAGATAGGCCTTTTTTTATTTCGCCATCTTCACTTGAATAAGTTGAATGCCCGCCATTTTTGCTATGTCAAGGACATGCCGGTCGCGATAGAATTCACCGTAAAAAATGCGTTTGATTCCGCTATTGGCGATGAGTTTAAAGCAATGCCAACACGGTGAGGCGGTAACGTAAATGTCCGCCGCATTGACCGATACGCCATTTTTTGCGGCTTGAATGATGGCGTTTGCCTCAGCATGGACCGTGGCGATGCAATGATCATTTTCCATCATATGGCCCACGTCATCGCAATGAGGCATGCCGCGCACGCTGCCATTGTAGCCCGTGGATAAAATGGTTTTATCCCGCACGATGACCGCTCCCACATGCTTGCGGTCGCATGTTGACCTGCTTGCCGCCTGCTCGGCGATCTTCATGAAATATTCGTCCCACGGAGCTCTGCGGCTATTTTGAACGGTTTCTTTTTTTTTCGTCATTATGGGGCCTTTTTTCAAGCGGTTAGTTCTTCGATCATGTGCGTTCGGGTAGCATGACGGCCGCCTTCAAAGCCGGTGTTCAGCCAGATGTTGAGTATTTTCAGGGCTTTATCAAAGGGAGTAATTCTTCCCCCTAAAACGAGAACATTGGCATTATTGTGGAGACGGGATAATCGCGCCATTTCCTCTGTTACGCATAGAGCGGCGCGAATCTTCCTGAAACGGTTGGCGGTAATCGAAGCGCCGATGCCGGTTCCACAAATAACTATTCCTCTTTCGAATTCACCGACGGATATCGCCCTGGCTACTTTTGCCGCATAAAGCGGGTAATCGCTTCGTTCATCGGAATATACGCCGACATCCCGGTGAGTAATGCCAAGGCGGTCGAGTTCGGCTTTGAGGAACTCCTTCATCGCGAATCCCGCGTGATCGCTTCCTATTACAATTTGTTCCACAAAATTCCCTTTATAAAAAAATTAAAAACAAAGATGTCAGCAAAAAGTATGTTATTAGTCCCGCAATTGAATATAAGTAAAATTGGAATATTCGTACCCTATAGAAACGACCCTTCGACAAGCTCAGGGTGACATAGCGCCCTGGTTGGGATACAAACAAAAATTACGCATATGTAATTGCCGGAGTAATAATTTAAAGATACCCCTTAAAAATAGTTTATGAATGTAACAAAATTATTCTTAAATAGTCTAAAAAGTAGCGAGAAATGAAAGAACTCGATGAGATAACCATTCGGCGTGCGGCAAAAAAAGATCAACAAGCATTCAGGCAAGTGTATGATTACTATTCCTTGTTTGTGTGGAAGGTAATTTTTAGGACTGTAAACGGAGATACGGAAGCGGCCAAGGAGGTTGTTCAGGAGACTTTCATACGTGTTTATACCTCGCTAGGCTCGTTCGGTTTTAATTCGGCTTTATCGACGTGGATTTACCGGATAGCCTACAATACGGCAAATACTTATTTGTCAAAAAAGAAAAGTAAAAGATTGGTCGACGGATTGGACGTGGACCTTTTAGTTGATGGGAAAACCAAGGAGAATTATGAAAATAAAGAAATCGTTGAGGCACTATTGAGCGCTGTTTCACCGGAAGAGCGATTTTTACTCATGGGAAGGGAAGTTGAGGGTATTTCATTTGAAGAGTTGGCGCGGATAACCGGAAAAAGCTCGGAGGCGCTCAGGACGCTGATGAGCAGATTAAAGGCGCGGTTGCGTGCGACCTATGACAACCTTAATCAAAAGAAATGACAATGGAAAATTCCTTTGAAGAAAATTTTTTACAGGCGCTTTCTCGCGTTCCGGAAATGCCCGAATGCTATGAAAACGTGATGCGGCGGATACGAAAGAGAAATGCGACCATGCGGACACTCTGGGCCGCGGCGGCATCCCTTCTTATTGCCGCCACCTCGGTCCTCTATCTGGAACTCTCTAAAAATCAGGCGGTTCCAATGGAAGTCGTTGAAGAATTGCAAAGCATTCAAAGCCATGTAAACGGAGAAGATATTCACCAGGAACTAGTTTCATATTCCCTCGTGAGTGAAGAAATATACAAATAATTCCTAAAAGACCGATGAGCAAAGGAGTACGTATGCAGTACATGAAATCGGCGATAGTTATTATCGCCTTGAGTATGTGCGGCGCTTGGGCCGCGCCTCCGGCGGGGGACAGCGCCGCATTAAAAGGAAAGGACATGGGAAATAAAATCGCCCAGGAGTTGGGGCTCAACGCGGACCAAAAAACCAAATTAAAGGCATTACGCGAGGAAATGAAGACCGTTCGCAAGGACCATATGGAAAAAATGAAGGCGCTCCGGGACAAGTCGCGCGATGAATTGCTCAAAGCCGCGCCCGCTCAGGCCGTACTATACGGCTATGCGAAGGAAATGGGAGATTTGCATACGGTAATGGCGCAAAAGGAAGCCGATCATTTACTTAAAGTAAAAGCCGTTTTAACCCCGGAGCAGTTTAAAAAATTACTGAGCAAGGATTTCCGGCACGGGCCGGAGGAAGGCGAGGACGGTCCGCATGGCAAGGGGCCGCACGAAGAAGGACGGCGCTAGGAATTCACCGCGCTCGCGGATGCGCCTGTTTATAAATAGAGAGTAACCGCTCCTTCGAAAGATGCGTATAGACCTGCGTGGTGGAGAGGGATGAGTGTCCCAAGAGTTCCTTTATGGCCCGGATGTCGGCCCCCCCGTCGAGCAAATGCGTGGCGAACGAGTGCCGCAGGACGTGGGGGCTTTTCTTTTTCTGTTGGCTTACCTTGGAAAGTTCCGCCGAAACGACGCGTTCTATGTGGCGGCGTGAAAGCCGTTTCCCCGTTGTGTTTGTAAATAATGGCGCTTCGGAACCCGAAGCTTGTGCGCGCCGGCGCACATATTCCTGAGCGAGGGCTATAGCCTGCGCGGTCAAGGGTACGACTCGTTCTTTTTTCCCCTTTCCTAAAATCCGCACGGTCATGGATCGGAAATCAATGGTTCCCGCATTAAGGGAATGCAGTTCCGAAAGGCGGATACCGCTTCCGTAAAATAGTTCCACGATGGCGGTATTTCTTAGATGGTTCAAGGTATTTTCATTCGCGGGGCTGGCAACAGGCCTTGTAAGCGCCTCAGCCTGCTTTTCAGTAAGAAACGTCGGCAGCGGCTTGTCGAGTTTTGGCGCTGAAATGAGCTTTGCGGCATTGGTCGACAGCAGATGGCGCCGGAGGCAATACTTGGAAAACGACTTCAGGGTGGCCACTTTTCGGGCTATTGACCTCGGCTTGAGTCGAAGGTCGCCAAGCGAATACATGAAGGAGCGCAGCAATCGTTTTTCCATGACCGATTCAAGGCAGTCCGGGGCCGAGGTAGTAGCGACATAGTCCGTAAATTGATTGAGGTCGCGTTTGTAGGCGTCGACGGTATGATCGGAGAATCGCTTCTCCTTTTTGATATAGTCAAGGAAAGAAGCGATGGCGTCGGAAAGATGAGACATAGGGTGTTATTCCTCATATGGACGCCATGGTAGAGACGCCATGCCATGGCGTCTCTACAACAATGTATCAGGCAAACCGGATTACAACGTCGTCCCCGCGTTTTAATTTCAACGGAAAAATGAATTATTTAATGGCCTCAGCCGATACTTTTACTAGCAATTCATTCACCCGTTTCGCATACGCCGCCGGATCTTTCAGAGCATGGCCTTCGGCGATATGCGCCTGGTCGAAAAGCAGTTTTACCCACTCGTCAAGCAGGGCTGATTTCGGGTCCTTTTCATAGAGCGCGTTGAGATTGGCGATGACCGGGTGATTGCCGTTGATTTCAAGGATGGGCTTGGCGGGCGTGAATTCCTGGCCCATCGCCTTCATCATTTTCTCCATATACGAACCCATATCGTGCTCGTCGGCCACCAGGCAGCAGGCGCTGTCCTTCAAGCGCGTGGTCACGCGGACGTCCTTGACGGCATCGGCAAGAATGTTCTTGATGCGTTCCGATAACTTTTTATAGGCCGATTCGGCCTTGTCCTGCTGTTTCTTTTCCTCTTTTCCCAGATCGCCCAGGTCAAGGTCGCCCTTGGCGACGGACCTCAGCTCCTTGCCCTCGAAATTGTAAATGTTGGGGATGATCCATTCGTCGATAGGGTCGACCATGTAGAGCACCTCGATGCTCTTGTCCCGGAACACTTCCAGGTGCGGGCTCTTTTCGACCACGGCGCGGTTCTCGCCGCTAAGATAGTAGATATATTTCTGTCCTTCGCGCATGCGGCCTACATACTGCTTGAGCGATGTTACGTCGTCGGCGGTGTCGCCCATGGAAGTCTGGAACCGGACGATTTCCAACAGTTTTTCCTTGTTTTCATGGTCGGAATGCAGGCCCTCCTTGAGGATGGGGCCGAACTGTTGCCAAAAGGCAAGATAGGCTTTCGGGTCCTGTTCGGAGAATTCCTTGAGCTTGCTTAAAACCTTGCCCACGAGCGCCCGCTTGATTTTTTCAACAATGGGGTTGTGCTGCAGCACTTCTCGCGATATGTTAAGCGGCAGGTCCTCGGAATCAACGACGCCTTTGATGAAGCGTAGATATTCCGGGAACAGCTCCTTGCAATCGTCCATGATGAAGACCCGGCGCACGTACAGTTTGATGCCGTGCTTTCGCTCCGGCGTGAAAAGGTCGAACGGCGCCTTGGAGGGGAGGAACAGAACAAACGAATATTCCAGGACTCCCTCGGCCTTGCTATGGATGGTCATCGCCGGTTTGTCGAAACCGCCGAGCGCGGACTTGAAGAATTCCTCGTACTGCTCCTGGGTTATATCGGCCGGGGCTCGTTTCCACAGGGGTTTGGTTTCGTTGATGATCTCGTCCTTGCCTTTGTCATTAGGCAAGTGGATGGGAAACGCGATGAAGTCGGAATATTTTTTTATGATCGATCGCACCTGCCAGTCTTCGGCGTAGGCGCCTTCGTCGTCCTTGAGATAGACCGTGATCTCCGTGCCCCGGGTTTGCTTGTCGCCTTCCTTAATGGTATATTGGCTGGTCCCGTCGGATTCCCATTCAACCGCGGGCTCGGCGCTCCCCGCGCGCTTGGTGACGAGCTTGACACGCGAAGCAACCATGAACACGGAATAAAATCCCACGCCGAACTGTCCGATCATGTTGGAATCGACCTTCTGGTCGCCCGTGAGCTTGTCCATGAACGCCTTCGACCCGCTGCGCGCGATGGTGCCGATGTTCTGGATCACCTCGTCGCGGGTCATGCCGATGCCGTTGTCGGTAATGGTGAAGGTTTTAGCTGTTTTGTCAAGTTTGAGGCGGATGCAAAGCTCAGTATCGTCACCCAAAATATCCTTTTGTGTCAGGGATTCGAACCGCGCCTTATCAAGCGCGTCGGAGGCGTTGGAGACCAATTCACGCATGAACACTTCTTTGTGGGTGTAGAGCGAATGAATCATTAAATTGAGCAATTGCTGCACTTCAGTCTGGAATTCCAGCCGTTGTCCTTCTTGCGGTGTTTTTTCAGCCATACGAAAACCTCCCTTTTTGTTTTAGTTTAGATAGCAGGAAAATAATTTATGCGGGATTTTTGAAGAAAGAGGAAGCTGTTATAAAAAAATATCGTAGTTGCTTTTTTTCTTAAAGTTTCCGCTAAAAATGCCGATCATACCTATAAGGAGGATTCCTTTAATCCGGTCATAAGTAATTGTATTCTTAACAAGGCTATTTTGTATGGCCATAAATGCCGTATCGGCATACTCAGTAAACGCTACGCTCTACAAATACGGCGAGGCCAAAACCTCGGATCCAGGCCAAAAGAAACCCTCGGGGCTATCTGAAGAAGACCAGGCTAAAATCCGTGAGCTCACCCGGCGCGACCAAGACGTGCGATCTCATGAAGCGGCCCATGCGGCGGCCGGAGGACAATATGTGAAGGGTGGGGCGACTTTCAGCTACCAAAAAGGCCCCGACGGGAAAATGTACGCCACCGGCGGGGAAGTTTCCATCGACACTTCCCCGGTAAGGGCGACCCGCAGGCGAC
>Ga0224523_1000019_pt1 | contig 116699 bp, 110 predicted proteins | sample CFST50metaG_FD_182732 | JGI IMG/M metagenome (GOLD analysis project Ga0224523, IMG submission 182732) | Peat soil microbial communities from Stordalen Mire, Sweden - C.F.S.T50 | ecosystem: Environmental > Terrestrial > Soil > Wetlands > Peat | place: Sweden: Norrbotten County, Stordalen Mire... | reverse complement strand
CCGATCATCGCGAGTCCGCCTTGGCTTGTAAGAAATTCATCCGTCTCCGTAACGATAAACTTTGTCGGTTTGGGCATGGCACCTTCCGGGTGAGTGGTTCCTATTGCATCTTAGTCAATTGCTTCTCTCTCTTAATTTACCCGAAAATTGACCGTTTTGCCATAATTTTATTCACGGATTCAGGTACTTACTATACTTCCTTGCCAATAAGATTCTTTATTATTTACATGTAAACCTTTAGTAGTATAGGTAAAGAATAATTTATATCTTCCAGGTTTTATCTCTACAACGTTAATTATTTTGGACTTAGTTCTTATAAAAAAATCCTCTACAAAAAATGCCTCTATTTTGCTTTGGTATTTTTTCCCCTTCCCTATCGGCATAATTTGTGGAGTTGGAAGAGAATTAGACGTTTCAATACAACCCATACCACATTCTTTCATTTTCACGGAATCTTTCATAAGCGTAATAATAATATTATCACCCGAATTTGTTGTTGTGGTTTCTATAGAACAATCAAAACCTAACCGAATATGACTTGGTTTATTAATATTAATTATTGAATCTGAAAAATTATAAATTGAGAATAAAATTGTAAGCAATTTATAATCCTTTGATACTTTTCGTTCATCAGAAAAATACGCAGAATCGATTTGAATTTTTAACGAATCACCCTTGACTTGAAAAGAACTAATAAAAAAGGGAATAAACATCATTAAAACAGCTATTTTCATAATACATAATCCTTATCGAAAGTCTGACATTCTTCTTAAAAAATATTCCATAATAGGATTTGATAATCCTTGTTGTTGCCCCATTAAATAAGTGTAATTATAAGTGGCATATTCAATTTGTTGCCTAGTCATACCCATAAGTAATTGTGATCCAACGCTAGTTTGATGAAAACCTTCATGAGTCATGTCCATAATAGCACCTGAGGCATCAACATTATTTGTACCCGGATCAAACCATGCATTTTTATATATATAGCAACGATCACCTTTTGGATCATAATAACCACGAACATCCATTCTTTGATCATCTAAAGAAGAAGACCTCTCTGCACCAGGCACATCGCTATATGTAAAATCTCCTGAAATATTATACTCCTTTTGTAAAAAATCAACAGCACCTGGGGCTCTATTATTTGTAAATCCCCATTTGCCGATTTCTTGCCTTACTCCATTGGGATTAAGACCATACCTTAATGCTCCGCCAGCACCGCCCAGTAATCCGCCAACTCCCATAGATGTAAAAAACTGAGATGTGTTCCATTCTTGTTTATTTCCCGCCAAATTTTGCAAAGCATAATTACCTGTATACCCTCTTGCGCCACCCGCCGCCCCTCCGGCAATTCCGCCCACAGTGGAACCTGCTAATCCGCTGCTTGTTCCAATACCTACTGCTCCCTGAACACCTGCCCCAATACCGGCACCAAATCCTCCGGACAAAAAACCGACCCGTTTTCCTCCGAGCCGTGAACCCACACGTTTTTGAAACGCCGTTCGCATTGCACGATACTATCTTTCAAGCTGAAATGTTTCCAATAAAGGGCGTATGCCTTCCCAAATAATTTACAGACTTTACTACCTGCTGAGCAGTTTCAAAAGCATCGACCGCAAACCGGTATCTCCGTCGCATTCGTCATACATGAAATGCAGCGTATCGAACAACTCCATGGCGCCTTTTTCCAAATCAAGCAAATACGTCATTGCCTTTCCGCCCAGGATATTTTGGGGCAAACAAAACCGCGCAGGCGAAAAGCTCACATAGATCCTGCATGTAAGCGGACGGATTGGATATACCGTGCATGCCATGTCACTTCCTAGTAAGGGACACGGACGCCTCAATTGGTAAAAAGATGACAAGGCGATATCGTAGGGATCAATGTCCGCGGAACACGCCCCCCCGGATTCGAGGCCTTTTGCCGTGCGCACGGCATGATGAATTTTATTCAACCATGCGACATCCCTTTGCAATCGGGAAACAATCGTCTTCAAACGGGGTAGGTGATTCTTTTTTAAAAAATCGACGATTGTCCGCGCTTCGAAGGAATAAACATCCTCGGCCCAATGGCAGCAGCAGACCCCGCATCCCTCCTTGCATGTTACCGTATAGGAATTCGCCTTCAACACCTCTTGTTGATAATCGCCGAACAATTTCAAAATGTTCGCATACTCCCGTCCGAACCCTTGGCTCAGGGACGAGCTATAGCCTTTCTTAATAAGTTTCCTTAAGCGGCCGATAACGGCGTCTTGAAGGCGGATAGCCGGTTTAGGGACCGATAGTGAAGGCCTTGATTTTTGACGGGATGATCGGCTCTGATTAACGCGACTCATGGCAGCGGTATGATAAAGTTGCAGTAATGTAAAGAAATCGTAAAGGAAACCAAGGGGTCGTACGATGACGGCGACGTCACATTGTTCTTGTTTTGTATCCAACGATTGTCTATCCGCAACCGGATATCGGCTAAGTTTTTATAATAGACCCTGGCGTCGACATACGCGTCCAGCGTGCGCTCCACGATACCCGATGGAAAGGCGGGCTCCGATCGGTATCCGAGGCTGTTGGGCGCGATAAGGGAATCCTTGCTCGTGTTTTTCCACATACTCCAAAGAGAATTCTCCCCTTGCCGAGCATAGACAATGCCCCCGCTCGCGGTCCAAAAGTTTTTTCCCGCGGTGAAAAATGAAAGGTTAAAACGGTCTCCGTCGTTTCCCGGTTCACCGAGGCTTCTTCCAAGGTAGGAATACCGTTCGCCTTGAGCCGTATTCTGAGGGTCGACGGTATAGAGCCACCGTGAAAGATACCGGTATTCCAGTGAAATCGTATGCGGCAGCGTGATGGGAAAAACATCGGAAACATAGACGCCCACGTCCGTTCCCCAATGCGTGGGTTCCTGGTCCATAGGCCCTTTATTATCAACCTGAAAATCGTCAAGGATGATTTGACCCTTCAAGGAAACATGCCGCGCAATCGGACAAAGGTCCCACTGCAAGCCCAGCATAAGGTTCCCGACCCCCTCGCCGTTGGTATTAATCACTGTATAAATGGAAAACGGATTGACCAGTTGCAGATCGGGCAATCCTGAACTTCGGGCAAAAAGCATGGTTTCCATGATCCCGACGCTGCCGAGGCCACCCAGCATGATGTTCAGGGAATGGGCGCTCAAATAGCGGTCGTACGAATTGCCCGCCGCGTCAATACTTGATCGATCGTAGGGAAACGCCGCAAACAGGTGCCTGAACTCGAAAAAGGAGGACGCGATTTGAAATTCAAAAGCGTCGTAGGACTGAGTATTGGATGACAACAACAAGCTGCGGTCGGGAAACGGGCCCCAGTTCCGGTTGAGCCTGCCCAACCTGAAAAACCCGTACTTCCAGTCAACCCGGCAATATGCCTCGGAGATTTTACCCGCGGCTAAACGGTCGGTTTTCCCTCGATAATCAAGATCGTCCTTGTTGCGCGAATCGACGTCGAGTACATGCCGTACGAGGAAATTTTTATACCGTAGGTCGCTGAGAACCTGGCCTGTCCAGTACGACCCTCGGAGTTGGGTTTTTTGCGCCTCGTTTCTGTTATTGACATAATGAGTAACCGGCCCGTTCGTGTCGATAAAGAGCGAGTCCGTCGATTGGGCGTAGTAGGCGGCCTGGGGTTCGATACTCCAATGATCGCCTTTTAATCGCGCGGAATCGGGCCACAGTTCGGCGTTGAAATCCTTCGCGGCGCCGATATCGTCCCAGAACATTCCGCTGGGCGACGATCGCGCCCCATCGCGCAAAGCGCTCGCCTGGTAATAGGGGAACCGCCAGTTGTCAAGCTGTACGGAATACCCCGCGGCGGCGCAGAGCGCGACCGCCAGCACCCCGCCGTTAATATGCCGCGTCGCGCTGGAAAATAACGAAGATGGTCTTAAGAATGATTTTGCAGTCAAGCCAAATGCTCCATGAATCGATATAGGTCAAGTCTAATTTAACGATATCGTCGAAATTGGAGATTTTATTCCGGCCGCTTACCTGCCAAAGCCCTGTAATGCCGGGCCGGACGCTGATGCGGCGGTGATGCCATTTTTCATATTGACATACTTCATCGGGCGTGGGGGGCCGGGTGCCCACGAGCGACATCTCGCCTTTGAGCACGTTGATGAATTGAGGGAGCTCGTCGAGGCTGAATTTTCGCATGAATTTACCGACCCTGGTTACCCGCGGATCATCCTTAATTTTAAAGACGGCGCCGTCGAGTTCGTTGTGGGCCAAAAGTTCCTTTTTTTGCCGTTCGGCGTCCGCCTGCATGGTGCGGAACTTGTAAATAATAAACCGTTTCCCGTTACGTCCAACACGGACCTGGCGGAAAAATACCGGGCCGGGAGAAGTAATTTTTATGATGATCGCGAGAAGCGGATACAAAACGACAAGACCTAAAAACCCGATGGTTCCGACAAGGATGTCAAGCATACGTTTGAATATCACCTGGTCGGGGTCCAGTTCCGCGGTGCTGGAAATAATGGTGGGTCTGTCCATGAATCGATGGAATTTCCATGTCGCGAATCTGGTGGAACTGAGAATGTTCATGAATACGCGGGCGGGTCTCCCCATTTCCTCGCAAATCCGCAGATAGGTATCTATCAGGAACCCCTTGTTCGTCAAGGTCCGGGGAATGCAAAAAAAGACTTCCTCGACGTAACTGTTCTTGAGGATCTCCTCGAATTGGGACGGGGTCGTGTTAAGGTCGAACATTCTGACGATGCGAAATCCCCATTCCGGATGTGAAGAGAGCTCCTTATAAATTTGGGACGCTATTCTTCCACGTCCAAAAATAATGATAGGCGTTGTATTGTGGTTACGTCGCCTGATGATGACGAAAAACTCTTTAATAATGAGTTTTTCCGATGCGATGACCGTAAAGGAGAGAACGGCGAATAAAATATAGAGGGTCCGGCTGTTGTAATTATCCGGCACGATATACAGGATCGCCGCGCCCAGGAAGGCGGCGCTTAGAAAAATCATGACGACGCGGCTGAACAAATGGCGAATCCAGTTGAATTGCAGCACGGAAAAAAGCGATCGCGTCCAGGCAAAGTAGAGATAAAACCCTATAAATCCCACTACCATGAACCAATAACTGAAAATATCGGATAGCGGCTTGTAGACCGCCACGATTCCGTATGAAATGTAAAAAGCGCAAATGATGAGCACGCAATCAAGCGCGGCAATCGTTTGCTGTAAAAATGCCGGATGCTCTTTGAACATACGTTCGCTTTAAAAAAATTTAGAGAAACCGTCGGTACGATATCTACGAAAAACGGATAGGTGTATCGCCCCTAAAAGACAAACATAGCGTATCTAAAATAAATCCGATTCCTCGGCAACAGCGTTGAAATAATTTTTATCCGTAGGAATATAAAAAGAAAAATTCTTTTCTTCAGTAAAATCAGGGAAATCCTTTAATCCGGTTAATCATAGTCAGTTTTCAGGAGTAAATTCAAAAGGAAATTCCACCTCCATTGACCCGAATTTTTCGGGGATGGGCTTAAAATGGATTTTTTCCGTAATATAGTCATGGAGCGGCACTAAAAAATCCTTTTCGATAATTTTGGATGTTTTTATCCGCGCCGAGGCAACGCTGCCGTCGGGATGTATTTGAAAAGTGACCCAAATCGTTCCGGCCATATTCTGATGCACTTTTAGATACTTTTTATAGAGGGCCTCAAGATCGTGAATATGTTTTTCGATCGAGTCTTTGATACACGATTGATTCCGTACCTTAAGCGCCGCCTTCGCGATGTCTCCAACCGTCATAACGGGCGAAGCCGATGCCGAAGGTATTTTCCGTAAGGCCGTCTTTTGACGATGCGCGCTGTCGTAAACCAGCCCTTTTACCAGAGACTCCGTGTTCGGCGTGCTCGACGAAGAAACTTCCGCGGTGGTGACGAATTCACACAGGATTCGAGAAATTACGGGAGGGAGGGAAAAAAGTCGCGATACCAAAGGTTCCAGCTGTACATCGGCCTCCGGCCGGCCGGTCACGCCCCCGGGGGAAGCGGTTTTCAATCGCAGTTCCTTTTTTACCGCGCTGTCGCAGCAGGTAACCTTCGCCGAAACAAGGGAATCAACCCGCGCCAGCACCCTGGCCGAAGACCGCAGTTCCAAGAATGTAAGGCGAATGATTTTTACGGCATTGTAAAGATAGCGGGCCGCCTCGCTCGACCAAGCGTCGGTGGTTTGGCGGGACAATTGTTCCGCGAGATCGGACGAAATCCGTCCGGCGAGCGCACTGTCCACGGATTGAAGCTTTTCCCTGGGCGCTGATTTCACGAGAACCAGTTCCAACGCGGCGCGCGCGATTTTTAGGGAGCGCGGCAAGGAATCGGGAACGAGGCGGTTGACCTGACGCAAGGAAAGCGAATCGGACCCTATCATGCACAGTACATCGTCCGCGTGATTTTTTTTCCCTGAACAACCTGTAAGGAGGGCGTACATCGCCATTGCGACTACGGCAATGGGAGTATGAAGGCGATGCATCATGTGTTTAATTCCTCTCTATTTCGGTTCCCCATCAAAATGAGCGTGCCATCCGAATTTTCAAATCATCGATAGTTCCATTGTTTTCCACTATATGCCATGGAGCGGAATCGGGTTCCGTAAAGAGCGCTTGCTGAAGATTCATCCGGGACTCCACTTCATCATGGGAAAGAGATGTTTTTCCCTTGAGACGCTCAAGCCTTTTGTCAAACGCGGCGCGGACCCACGTTACCGTGTCGAACCACGCTTCGATATGCCAAAGAGGAATGAGCGCCGCGTCGCAGATGATAGAGGGGGCGGCATCTGAAAAAACCTTTTCCTTAAGCTTTGCCAGCAGGTGAGGATGAACAATCCGGTTAAGGGTTCGAATGTTTTCACCGCTGCTGAAAACCAACTTTCCAAGGCGTCGGAAATCGATTACGCCTTCCACGGCAACAAGCTCTCCAAAGGCGGCCGCAAGGTCTTTTTGGATCACCGGACTGTTTTGCATCAAGCTTTTTGCTTCTCTATCCGCGTCAATGAGAACCGATTGCGGCGCTTCGACGGATAAAAATCGGGCGTAGGTTGTTTTCCCCGCGCCCATGAATCCCGCGATGCCGATTCGTCTGGTGGTCATACCTGCGATGGTCGCCCGCCGTGGTTCTTGACCACGGTGACGCGGGTGCCGGCCCCGTTGAATTCTAATTTATCAACATAACTGCGAACGATGAACAGTCCGCGGCCGCAATCCTTGACAAGATTCTCGGGGAGCGTCGGGTCGGGAATTGTCGCGGGATCAAATCCTTTTCCCTCGTCCATGATCGATACCACCACCTTCTTTTTATTAATGATATGGCCTACGGTTACTTTTTTCGAATGGTTCCCCACGTTTCCATGATAAATCGCGTTGGCGAACAATTCAGTGAGGATGATCTTCATTTTGCGGATGTTTTCGTCGGGATATCCCAAGGAATCCATGGAGCTGAGGATGACCGCCGCGGCCTTGTCCATTTCCTCAAAATAGCTTATGAATTGTAAATAAACCGGATCGTCGCTTTTAAAACCTAATTTTTCCTTTATTTGATTTTTTCTTGACTGAGTCAAAAATTCAATCGCGATGGCGGTCACGTCGTCATCCGGATCGCCACCAGGACTTTTTTGATCGTGAAGCTTTCGAAGACCGCCGACGAACGAGGCCGGGGAACCGTTATTCATGGTTGTTATAATTTCCTTTTCTAAAAGTTTCCGTCCAAGCAGTTCATCGTCGTTGCTGAAGATACGATAGATGCCGTCGGTAAAAAAGAACAACCAGTCGCCCGAATTGAGGTAAAGGTTTTTTTCCTCATAGAATCCCTGATCGGTCACGCCGACAAAAACCCCCGTCGAGGGCAAGGCATCCAATGTCCGTTCATCCCTTCTGTAAATAATCGGATACGCATGGCCGGCGTTGCAGTAGGTAAGTTTGTTGTCATGCAGATCCAGGTAGGCGACGATGGCGGTAAGATAATAATCCGCGGAAACGCTCTGAATCATGTGCGCATTGACGCGTTCCATCACCAGCCGGGGCGAGGACAGACAACGGACATGATCGCTGAAGGATACCTTGGCCATCGATGAAATAAGCGCGGCGGAAACGCCTTGCCCGGCGACATCGAAAATATACAGGGCAAGAATATCCTCGGAAATGGCGATAACGTCGAAAAGATCCCCGCCAACCGCGCAGGACGGCAGATACAGCGAGGCCATTTCGAGCCCTTCAATGGCGGGAAGCCGTTGAGGAACCATCGCGGCCTGTATCTTCCTGGCGATGCAAAGGTCTTCTTCAGCCGCGCTATAAGCCCGTGGCGCTCCTTCCAGCATTTCAATCGTTGTAACGCGCTTTTGTTCCTGCATAGCGTTTTTCTTTACTTCAATTAAATGGTGATCGACTCATAGGGCGCGGGATAATGCACATTATGATATCCTTTTGACCGGAGCGCGTCCCCAAACGGCATGCTCTGTTCTTTTTCACCATGCACTAAAATGACATGACGAAGCTTTTCCGGGGGGGTAATCGACGCATAATTCAAAAGTTCAGCCGCGTCGGCATGCGCGCTGAACGCGTCCATTGTTTTTATTTTGCATTTCACCGTATGTTCTTCGCCGAAAATTTTAACCGTTCGCGCGCCTTCCATCATTTTCCGGGCCAATGTTTCCCGCGCCGCAAAGCCGACGAACAGCACGAGGATTTTCGGGTTTTCGACATTGTTGCGCAAATGATGAAGGATGCGTCCGCCTTCGGCCATTCCCGAAGCCGAGATAATGATATGCGGATACGTCAACCCGTTGAGGTTTTTCGATTCGGATATGTCGTGCACGTATTTGAGCCTGCCGAAACCGAAGGGATCCTCGTGGTCCGCCATGAAAATGCGGTTCGTTTCGCGGTCAAAACATTCGGGGTGGTCGCGAAACACATTGGTGGCTTCGCATGCCAGAGGGCTGTCGATGAAAATGGGTATTTCGGGTATGCGATTTTCATTGAAGAGTTTATGTAATATGTAAACGAGTTCCTGCGTCCTTCCCACCGCGAAGGCCGGAATGATGATTTTCCCGCCGTTGGCCGCGACCGAGCGGACGAGCTGCACCAGTTCCTCCTCAACGTCGGCAATGGGACTGTGGCGGCGGTTGCCGTAGGTGGTTTCCATTATAAGCACGTCGAGGTCGCGGGGAATATTGGGATCATGCAGGATAGGCATACCCATCCGCCCGATGTCGCCGGAAAAAGCGCAACGGGTTATTCGCCCGTTTTCCCGCACCTCAAAAGACACTCCGGCGGAACCAAGGATATGACCGGCGTCGCGGAATGTCGCGCTAACTCCTTCGCAAACGGCAAAACTTTTATCGTAGGGAACTGCTTTAAAAAGGCGTATCGCGGCCTCGGCATCTTCCATAGTATACAGCGGCTTAAATGGCGGTTCACCGGTCCTAGCGCGGATGCGGTTGACCCATTCTATATCCTTTTGCTGTAAAAAGGCGGAGTCTTTGAGCAAGATCCGGCAAAGATCCACGGTTGGAGGCGTGGCGTAAATGGGCCCTTTAAAACCCTTGCGCACGAGGTTAGGGATATTGCCGCTATGGTCGATGTGGGCGTGGGAGAGCACCAAGGCTTCGATTGTAGCCGGGTCGAACTTGAAGGTGCGGTTTTTTTCGAAGGCCTCTTGCCTGCGGCCTTGAAACATGCCGCACTCGAACATCACCGTATGTCCATTGACCGTAAGAAGGTGCAGCGATCCCGTTACCGTTTGGGCGGCCCCATGGAATTGGAATTTCATGATGTACGTACCCCCTGGGTTAAAACGTTATACCCCTTAATAATACCAAAGGCACATGGTTAAGGCAAAGAAAAAGGAAGATTTCTACGTAATTCCAAGTGTATAATTGATTTATCCATAATGAAACGCATGCTATTGATTTTTCCAATACTGTTTTTTTTCATGCCTCCTTGCCCGGGTGAGCCTAAACTCGCCTCGGTGGCCGTACCTGCGTGCGCGTCGCCGGTTTCGCCCGTTTCTCCCAATATTCCCGTCGTGGCGGGCGGCGCAAAAACCGAAGCGCTTGACGCGGGGTTCGACCTACCCGTACAACAGTGGCCCGGAAAACGGTTTTACATCCTACCCAAGCAGAAAATCCTTCAACACTTCGGCTATGAACTGTATCGCACCCCCGAATTGGGTCAAAGCGCGGAAAAAATTGACCCGGACGTCGAGACTTCGCAGCGTCATGCCCGCTGCGACAAATTCGGGAACAGTACAATCGTCGTATTGAAAATCAAGCCCGTGGGAAATGAATTCCTCGTCACTTTTTCCCACGACAAAACGGGCGTGTTGCTCTACGCAAAAACCCGCCGCGGCGCCATTGAGGGCATCGCCTTGGCGCATGACATTGACAAAGCAAAAGAGCGCTGGCTGGGAAAAACAGTGTATTCGGCGCGAAGGTTTATTGACGTGTATGATACGGTCCTGGGGAAATTAAGCACTAAAAAGACGGGCATCGGGGATTCCTTGAAGGTTATCGACATTACCTGGGGACAAACTCCGCTGCCGCCTAAACCGCTCTGGCTTGTTGTATGTACCCCGAAAAACGAAAAGGGGTTTATTCCCGTATGCGTAAGCAGGGCCAACGTTTTGCTTGACAAAATTACCTCCGGCCGGCCATGGGACGACGACGTTCTGGAACAAAACCCCAAAGTACTCTATGCGTGGGAGAGCGTCATCTGGGAAGCAATCAATAATCATTCGATCGCCTCCGGCATGACCGGCGCGCAGGTCCGCATGAGCTGGGGACCGCCGCAAGCCATTACCGATGAAAACATTGCCGGCGCCGCGGGCCAACGATGGCGTTATGAAAACGGCCAAATCCTTCATTTCGTTCATGATTCGCTGGTTTCCCCCGAAGGCCGGTAGGTTGTACTATACAAACCGATCCTGAAATAATCCCCTACGTGCATTGATTTTCGTCAATCTCGCCTTTACAACCCGACTTGGAACATTGCCGTTCCTAACAAAAATGGAGCCGTCCAATGTTGTGAGGGGAAATAATCCAGCGTAAAAACAATACCCGTAGACATAAAATTAACAACCGGCCAATGAGCGCTCGCCTGACCTCTTATACCGAAAAACCGATGCGGTTTCACGTACAATGGGATTCCAACACCGCACGATGTGGCGGGAATTAATGAATGAAGTACGCGGGGAATGTAAGGAATTTCAGCTATGTCAAAAGACGGGATGATTATAAAATTGTTTTTTGGCGAATATTCTCCCGCTACATTCAGCAGTCCCCACGATTCTATGCCGATCTCATAACCTGCCCGCACTCGCACAGGCCAATTATTACTATGTGCTATGCCCACACCGAGAAATGGTCCCCCGTTAAAGAACGTATGGGCATGCGGAGCAAGCCCAATCTTTTTAGTAAATGGAGTCGAGTCATCACTGGTACGAGACCAATCCCACTCAATCTTTTCCTCGGTTTTCGAAAGATGATTTTTAATTTCAGAATGTTCATTTGAAGCATGCTTAATAGTATCTTTGTTATAAGAAGGTTCTAAAATATTCTCCCCCGTAAGCATCCACCTCCAGTTACTTGGCAGCGTGAGTTGAACATGTGTGCGATCAACTCTTCCCCAACGATGGTATTTTCCTACACTTTTTATAGAGATCTCAACACCGGTTGGTTTACCTGGGTATTCATGAAGCAACGGGTGACGAATGTTTAGAATAGGAGTAAAAAACATATCCCCGGATTTGGGGCTAGCGTCTAAATGGAAAGCTCTCGGAATATGAACGAAAAGCTCCGACACGCCCGGGCGAAATTCCGCCTCAGCAAATGCCGGTTGGATTTTTTCGCTATCCTTTGGGATCATGAGCGTCAAAGAAGTATCATCTATTTTAAGACTACTTGCACGCCTGTCCGCTTCCAAAACAAATTTTGACGGACTACTTCGCTTATTCTCGACGGTAAGCCGACTCTTACTTTCACAATCCAATTGAGTACCATGGGCTATACAATCAACCTCAATTCTTTCGTCGGTGATTATCAGTGTATCTCCGGATAATCGTTCCTGTGGGACTACGCCCAAACGGGTAGCTTGGTCCTGTTCAGCCCAAATATCGGGTTTGCAGATTGTCATTATGGTAAGAGTGAACGCGAGTAACTTACTTATGTTTCGCGTGAACCTGGAAACAAATCTTTTTGCGCAATAAGACAACGTCATAAACGTTTGCCTTTCTATTGGGGGGGATGCCTGTGTCATACAACATCTTGAAGAAACGAGTCGGCAGCCGGCTCGAAGTCCTTTGTTTCCCAAAAGCCTTGGTCAAAATCCAATTGATCAATAAATTCTTTTTCCGTTTCACACTCATACAAATAATTCCACCAATCCGAGCCGAAGAGGACTCTTGGCGCTAGTCCTAAATCCTTAGCTTTCTTTACATTGTCGTTGTATTTTTCTCTGGATTTCTCATCGATAACATTGAACGAAATATCCGAAAACACCTCTACCCCTTTGCTTCCATCAAATCGTGTCATCAGGTTCATTATATCGTTACCCCAACTCAACTCATCCGAGGCTTCAAGACTATCAAAATGCGCGAGGCAAAGCCTAAACGTTCCCGTTCTTTCATTTCGTTGTTCCAGGCGAACGAGGACATCCATCCATTTCAAGGGATGCGCTAGATCGGCAAAGTTGCGGTCGCTTCCCCGCACGCCTGCGCCACCAATGGAGCAATGTGACGTAACGGGAATACCATTATCTTGGCAAAAGTCGAATATTTTTCTAAAACGGTCGTCGGTGGGAAGAACACCCATGGGAGGATATACTTTGAGTCCTTTCCAGGGTTTGGTCTTTCCAACATGTTCAAGGACGAACGTTTCAAGCGAACTATCACTATGGCCGCGCGGATCAATGCATAGAAATGGAAGCATTTTAATGGCGCCCTGGTCGTTTACTTTTTTGGCAAGCTTTTCTAAATCATCCATCTGAGCGGCAAAGTCTAATCCCGGCGTGGAACTGAGGCCCGGCAGATCATCGTCTAAAAAAGCTTCATCAAAATTGACTGATAACACTATTACCCGATTGTATTGATCAGCCCCTTGTGATTGTAAAAAGACATTCCAAAGCTCTTCTTGGCCAATCACGCCTTTCTGTTTTACTCCATTTTGGTGGGCCTTGAATAATTCCGAAATTATGTCGCACAATGTATCGCGAAACGGAAAAAGCTTTCCCGCTTGCCTATTTATATTTGTTTTATCAGTTAAATTCTTTAGAAAGTCCCCTTCTTTTTCAGACATATCCACGCCCAGTATCCCGCGTGCGTCTTCCCTGGTCATTCTTGATATGGTGGTAAACATATTTATCAACCGTCGGGGGTCTATCATTCCGATACCTCCAATGGTTGAACTTGCACCGGAGGCTACTTGAAAGAGTATCGGCCAAGGCCATTCAAAACGATCCATTGAACGATCGAGGTTTTTTAAATCCGCTACGGTCATAGGGTGGCCTAAAACAGTGGGCAATAATCGACGAGCGGCTCCGTGCAACGTGCCGCGCATTAAATGATACAGCTGTATGGATGGCGTGTGATCAGTGGAAAAAAGATGAATATGGGCATTAGTATACATACATTTCCTTTCCCCTCTTTTCTCTGTTATAAAAGATTTTCCGCACTGTAATCCTCATTTTCGCAACTATTTGCTTAATTCCTTCGGTAAATATTTTTTATATCTATCCGGCGCCAAATCGCCCAGCAAATCCTTCATATACGCAATGGAGCCATACGCCGTCGATTTCCCATTATTATCAACCGATAAGAGATACCCGCCCTTGAGATAAATATTTTGCATAATACTCAAAGAAAGCACCGGGCCCACCCTATTCAAGGACGGGGAATTCCAAAGAGCGGACCCGGTTCTCTGATATTCCCCCAAAAGGGAATACGAAGAAAATAAAATTACAGGATAATAATACGTAATACCTATTTCTCCAAAAATATTTTGTGAACTGCCGGAGAATGCAAAAGCCCCTCCCGCGTGCCAGTAAAATTTAGGAAGATCAACGGCAACAAATGACCCATCTACCCGCTTAAGCGGTACTACTTTTCGGAATGCGCCTTCAAATAAGTATCCGGCGCTGATAATCGGATGTTTAAAATATGCGGTTGTGCAATTTGCAAAAGCTATTTCCGTTGTTATCAGTTGAAAAGAGGGCCAAATAGGCCTTGGCGGTACAGGGCTTACATACTTACTGCACAGCCCATTTTCGCATTTTGCTCCTCCGCAGTCGGCATCTTCGAAACATTTGCCGCAATACGTTTTGATTGTCGTATCACCACTGCTTTGTTTGGATTTTACTATATCCCTATTTTGATTCGTGGTTTCTGGAATACATCCATAGGGGAAACAGTCTTGGCAGCTATAATTACACGGAATTTTGCGGTCCGCGGCCTGAATAATGAGTATCAGAGCCGAAAATATAAAAACTGACCCTATGAGGCTTATTTTATTCATATAAAATATTTCCTTTTATTTAAGTCGGAAGTAAAACTAGACAATATTTTGAAATTATTGATTAAAGAAATCTTTTACAGCAGCGGCAATAACCGGATCACAGCCAACAAGGGCATGTTTTTGCGTTTCCTTGTCATCCCCAAATGAAAGCATCCGGTCCAATTCAATTTGTTCGGCCATTTTTCTGACTGTTTCCTCCGGAACAGAGGTGTCTCCGGGCTCTCCGGCATTACTCACAGTCAAATTATTCAATGCATCTCGAACAACATGATTATTGGTAGCCCACGCTCTGGACATTATTATTTTTGTTTTCACATTATTCATTCGTGATAACGGAGCCCTAAAAAAGTCTTTTCTAGCATCACGGGCTCGCTGCAACATCGATAGTGATATCTCGGGTTTGCTTGCAATCCATGGAGCATCATCCTGCAAACAATAATCATCATCAATCTCTGCTCCGTTTACTATCTTTTTTACGGACCAATACCAGGCAGGCAGCATCTGATGAAGGGAAGGCCAGGTTCGGACAATCTCTTTAAAATACGTGCTAAAACCTCCGGAGAGATTATCACCATTTATAATGGCATCGGCGGCAACCATTGTTCCATCCAGTGGCGAAGCCAGCAAAACTACGTGGCTGGCCAATTGTGAAAACGCGGTGTCACTATCATTGTTTTCCCTTGCATATAATTTGCTGGCAACAATAGTGACTAGCCCTCCTAACGAGTGCCCAATAATTTTCCACTGGCCGTTTTCCGGCATGTTCTGTTTTAAATATTCCATAAGCAGCCGTCCGCTTTCCCGAATATCGGCTCGCCAATCATATTCAAAAAAACCAAAATCAGTTAACTGGTTATAGGCAAGCTCTAAGGTTGGTCCGGGCTTAATTTCCGAATTTGCTTTTAAAGTCGTCCTCATTGGTTGCCATTGAGCGCTATCGGGCAAATATTCCATGCTCAACGTTTCAACGATGGAATCCGGTTTCAAGCTATCGAGCTTAAAACCAAATCCACCCGCTTCTCCTGCTAATATAGCCTTCAGAGTCAGCTCCGAAGGCCATCCTACATCCTCATCATTTAACAGCAGTTTGCATCCCGTCATTCCGGGAACAATAAGTAATTTGTTTGCCATAAGGAGTCTCCATGTATGTAATACTAATAAACTAACCGGATTCCCACTTCAAAGTCGCGTAAATTTCCAATACCTCCAAGGAGATGAATTGTCGACGACTTTCTATGTTTACAGAGGATAATTAATAATATAGTAATGAACGCAACAATAGTCAAGAAAATTAAGGGGGAACTTTCTTCTTGACCATTATCGAATATCGCATTTTTATCCGTTGCACGGTGTTTGTTTAAATGCAATACCTGCGTTCGGATTAGAATGCGAAATTTTCGTTGTGCAAAAGAATTTTCATCGAAAGCCACTGCATAATGCCTGTAAAAATACGCTTTGCATTTACCGAATAGCCGCCACGGGTTAACATATTCCGACTCTTCAGGCCGAGAATAGTATTTTCATAGGAAATATTCGTAGCCATATAAGAACTTGCGAAGTATTCCCATGCCTACTATTTCCATCATTATTCCCACCTATAACCGCGCGTCCCTTATCATGCGCGCCATTGACTCGGTGCTTGCGCAGACGTATGACGATTGGGAATTGATCGTCGTGGATGACGCTTCGGAGGACGAGACCGGGCGACTCAAGGTATTTTCCGATCTTCCTCCAAAGCTTTCGTATACGAGGTTTGAATCGCATCGAGGAGTGTCGGCCGCGCGTAACGCGGGAGCGGCAATGGCCGCGGGGCGATGGATCTGTTTTTTGGATTCGGACGATCAGTGGCATAAGGACAAATTACTAAGGCAACATGCCCGGCATGAAGCGAACGCCTCTTTTAGAATATGTCAAACACGGGAAATTTGGATACGAAATGGCGTTCGCGTCAATCCGCCGAAGACCCATGAAAAAATTCATGGGTTTCAGTTTAAGGAAAATCTGGAACGATGCATGATCACGCCGTCGTCGGTCATGATGGAAAAAGCGCTTTTCATGGAGATCGGCGGATTCAACGAGACGTTGCCCGCGTGCGAGGACTATGACCTTTGGCTGAGAATCACCTGTAAAGAGCCCGTGGGACTCGTCGATGATTTCCTCCTTACGCGTTACGGAGGTCATCCCGACCAGTTGTCTTCCACGGTAACGGCTTTGGACAGGTTCCGCATACAAAGTATATTGGACCTTTTAAACGGCCCGATGCTTTCCGATGAGCAGCGCCGCCAGGCGCGACACGTTTTGGTCAAGAAAGCGATCATCGTCGCCGACGGTTACCACAAGAGAGGAAACAAGGATGAAGATGAACACTATCGCGGGATCGCCCGGCGCTACGGGGAAATCTGAATCGCTCCCGCCTCGCGTTACCGACATCTCCTTTTCGATGGTTCCGGTGGATTCGCTCCTGATGCCGGTAGAACTCTTCGACGAGAAAACCCCGGCGCTACCGGATTCCGACTTTGACGCGGCGCTACCCGTTATCGCCGCGAAGTCGGATATGCCGGGGAAATATACCATTGTTGACGGATGCAAGCGGGTCAAACGTTTCAGGGAAACCCATCGATTGGAATGCGCATGCGGGATTCTTTCGGAACCTGTTGACCAAAAAACCTTGGGACTCTTGCGGATACGATACAACCAAAAAAGGCCATTGTATATCCGGGAATCCGTGTGTTTTTTAAACTGGCTTGAAAAAAACTATACGGGAAAGGTTTTTGAGGACCTTGCTGAGACGCTTGGGTTTTCCCCATCACATCGCCACGAACTTAGGCCGCTTCTTGCCTGCGGGGACATGGTCATTAATGCCGTGGAACAGGGGGGGCTTGCGCTTAAGGCCGTAGCGGACCTTTGCTTATTGGTAAAAACCGACCAGGCCGCGTTTTTAGGGACCTTTCGTGACGTACTCCTATCCCAGCAAACTCAGCGGGAATTTCTGGAATGGCTTCCCGAAATAGCCTTTGAGCGAAAAACAACCGTCGCCGAAATCCTGCGTTCGGAGAATATACAAAAAACAATGTCCGATACAACGCTTAATAGCCCTCAAAAAATCGAAGCAATCAGGAATTTGCTTTTTTCAGAAAAATTTCCGGGCTATAATGAAGTTTTAAAAAAATGGAAAAAATTAGCTACGACAACCGCCAATACCGTATTGGCAAATGAACCGTCTTCCAAGGTAGCGTTTATTCCTAACCCCGCTTTTGAAAAAAACAATTTGGAACTGCGAATTTCCATCGCCCACGCCAAAGCCGCTAAAGAACTATTTACACGGCTGTCCGAAATTCCACAGGATACCTGGTCCCGGCTCATTTATCCGGTAATTGAGGAGATTTAGGGCGGGTTTTGAACCCGCCCCTGCGATTGTAAAAAAAGGTCGTTGTAGGTTGGGTCCGTTTTTCCTTCAACCCTGTTCCCAGCCGATAAAATGGTTCCTTTCCCTGAAATCATATATTTTATATGTTTGGATTAAAGGACGGCTATTTCATGAAAGGCATACCTAAATTTCTAATGGAGCATGGGCTAACCATTATGTTAGTCGGCTTCAGCATATTTTTCATCTGCTTTCTGGCGATGCTTTTTGCGGGGAAAAATTCCGATTTCATGATGAAGCAAGTGGCGGTTGGGGGAGCGATCGCGGGTTTTTGCATTTATTTAGTGGGCAGAATCTCCGTTTTCCTCTATAATAGAAATAAACGAATGCATCCTGAAAAATTCCAAGATCTTTGATCATTTCCTTTGCGTTATGGTACGAATTTTAAGAGCCCTGCGGGAGTCTGTTGGGCTCACCGTATAAGAAATGCGAAAAAGGAAACACTGTGAGAATTCAAGATATCCTTCAAAAAAACGCCATCATCAGTACCATGGAGGCCGCGGATAAAACCGAATTGCTCACCGGCATGGCCAAATATCTTGCCTCTCATTACGACTTAAAAAATCAGGCCTTGGTCGTGCAAAAGATCCTGGATCGCGAAGCGGAAATGTCCACGGGGATCGGTTTCGGCATCGCCATTCCGCATGCCCGTATCGAAGGCATCGAACAGGTTTACATGATCGCGGCGCGATCGGTAAAAGGCATCGAGTTCGACGCCATCGACGAACAGCCGGTGCACTTGATTTTCATGATGCTCTCACCGGCCAATGCATCAAGTCAATATACGCAAATCCTCTCCTCCCTCTCGCGAATAATGTCCTATGAGGACATCCGGCAAAGTCTTATCAAAACCGATGCCGCGGAGGATTTCTTGAACATTATTAAAAGAGGAGAAGATAAGTATGTCCAATAGCGAGGGGATGGCCTCCACGGCTTTTCGCGTAACCATTGATGGGGATATCGCGATTATCCAATTAATTGAAGTATCGTTCGCGCATTTTCAAGCCCAGGAATTCGACCGTTTAACGGACGTGCTTCGTGATAAGGAACTTCGGCGGTTTGTCGTGGATCTCTCCACATGCGAATATATCGCCAGTGAAGGACTCACCTGTACCGCGGCATTCTGGAAGTGGTGTCACGATGAAGGAAACGGCGCCATGACAGCCATAATTCCCCAAACCCCGGGGAATGAAGTAAAGAACCTTTTTGATATTATCGGGCTTTCAAGAATGATCGGCAGCGCCCTCCAACCCACGCTTTCCCAAGCCCTCAGATACTTAAAAGAATTCGCCTGATTCTTTCTACATCAAAACCAGATTGATGATGACATTGCTGAAAAGAATAAGGATGGCTGCCGCAACTACGGCTTTTTTCGTGGACTCCCCAACCCCTACAGCGCCCCCTCGAGTGAGAAACCCATAATAGCATCCTGTCAGCGCTATTCCTCCGCCGAACACGAATGCTTTTACGATGCCGATCACCACATCGTGAGTTCGAAACATGAGGCGCATGCTATTGTAAAAAGTCAACGGATTGATGTCCAAGGCTATTGAAGCGATGACTTGCGCGCTTACTATTGAAAAGAAAAAGGAAAAAATCATCAGTATCGGCGTCATTAAAAAGCCGGTCAGAATCCTGGGGGTCAACAAATACGGATAAGGGTCAAGTGACAGGCACAGCATCGCGTCGATCTGTTCGGTAACTTTCATGGTGCCTAGTTCCGCCGCGAGCTTTGCGCCGATGCGACCGGTAAGCACCAGGGCCGTCAGAACAGGTCCCAAATCCGTAAAAATGGCTTTGCCGAGCGCCATTCCCAAATAGGTCAACGGAATTATATCGCCGACAATGTACTTTTCCTGCCAAACCGTAACAGCACCGATGAACGTGGCGGTAAGAAAAACGATAAAAAACGAATTCACGCCGATGCGCAGCATTTGCTCCTCGATAAGATGGTACTTTGCAAACGAAGCGGGAAGCGAGGCGATGGCGCGCAGAAAAAACAAACTGATGGCCCCGAACTGTTCAATAGCCTCCCGCGCCGAAACCCCGAAGGCTAAGGCGATATCGTCGAGAAGATGTTTTTTAGGCAACGAAGGAGCGTTCATGAAAAAGATTCCCTCCGCAAGCAATGGATATACTGTCATTCACAAAGCGAAGGCCTGACAAGAGCTCCCTTCGACGCTTCGACCCGGCTCAGGGAGCTAACGAAATGACCTATCCTATACCCTTAAAATATCAATCGCCATCGCCGCGTGCAGGGCCATTCCGGTTTTAAGCGCGCGTTCGTCGGGTAAAAAACGCGCGCTATGAATTCCCGCCGGGTTCCTGGAACCGGGCGCGATAACGCCAAGGTGCGCGAAGAGGCCCGGAGCTTTACGCTGAAAATAAGCGAAATCCTCGGCGTACATGCTGGGGTGGGTCCGTTCCACGACGCTGTTTTTTCCCAAAAGATCCCCCACGACGCGCATTGCCCTTTTTGTCAACGCTTCGTCGTTGAAGCCGGGCGGATAGGATTTTTCGAATGAAATGGCGGCGTGAGCGCCGAACGCCTTGGCCGTCAACACCGCGATTTCCGCGGCGCGGCGCTTGAGCAGCCGCTGGCGCGCGTCGGAAAACGTCCTGATAGTACCGCAAAAAAACGCCGTATCGGGAATGATATTGTGTTTTGTTCCCGCATGGAACGCGCCGATGGTGAGCACGGAGGGTTCATCGGAAGGGGATTCCCGGCTGATAAGGGTTTGAAGCGCGGTGATGATCGCGCACGAGCAAACGATGGGATCCACGGCCCGATGCGGCGTCGCTCCATGGCCACCCCGGCCCGTGACGGTCACGTCGAAATCCAAAACGCCCGAATAATCCCCGCCCGGTTTGAAACCGATGCGCCCCGTCGCATGATCGGCGCTTACGTGCAGCCCTATTACCGCGTCAACATGATCGGGAAAGGCCTTTTCCCGGATCATCGGCAAGGCGCCGCCGGGCGCGACTTCCTCGCTGGGTTGAAAAAGGGCGATGATCGAGCCCTTCCAGACGTCCTTCATCTTGACAAGGATTTTCATGGCGCAAAGCAGGCATGCCGTGTGCATATCATGGCCGCAGGCATGCATGACGCCCGGATATTGGGATGCGAAGGGTACGCTGTTTTTTTCATCAATCGGCAGCGCGTCCATGTCCGCCCGCAGGACAACGGTTTTTCCGGGGCCGCCGTTGATTCTGGCCGCCACTCCGGTCCTATTGACATGATAACGGGGTTTCAATCCGAGCCGCCGGAGATAGTCATGCGCCAAACGCGCGGTTTTGAATTCCGATCCCGAAAGTTCCGGGTGCGCGTGGATGGCGCGCCTGACCGCGACAGCCTCGGGATAGAGTTCATCGATAAGCCGCAGTAATTGATTTTTCAAGAGGCGCCCCTTACCGGTACATCTTTTCGCGCTTTTTAAAGAATTTGACAAGCGGTTCGACATAATCGCTCTCCGTGGCAATGGGAATTTCGTCAATTCCGTGGGCGCGGAAGAACGATCGTAGCGATTCGGTTCTTTTTAAGGATTCCCGCCGGTATTGCTCACGAACGTTTTTATCGTGTGTGTTGAGCGCCACGGTACGCCCCGTTTCGGGGTCTTCAAGATCGATCAGGCCCACGTCGGGGAGCGTTCGTTCCCGGGGATCGGTGATGGTTATGGCGATGAGGTCGTGACGCCGGGCCGCGACGCGCATGGGCGCCTCAAAACCGGACGCCATAAAATCGGAAACGCAAAATACCACCGCTTTTTTTCGCTGGACCCTGTTGAGAAAGCCCATGGCCTCGGCGATATTCGTGCCTTTCTTGCCGGGCTTGAAATAAAGGAGTTCCCGGATAACGCGCAGCACATGGTTTTTACCTTTTTTCGGGGGAATGAATTTCTCCACTTCCGAGGTAAAAATGATGAGACCCACCCGGTCATTATTTTTAATGGCGGAAAACGCCATGAGCGCGCATAATTCCACGGCGATCTCATCCTTGAATTGCCGGATGGACCCAAAGCTTCCCGAAGCCGAGGCGTCCACGAGGAGCATGACCGTGAGTTCCCGTTCCTCAACGTACTTTTTGACGTAGGGGCCGCCCATGCGGGCGGTCACGTTCCAATCAATGGAGCGTATGTCGTCTCCGGGATTATACGTTCTGACCTCGGAGAATTCCATGCCGCGTCCCTTGAAAACGCTTTGGTATTCTCCGGACAATACGGATTCGACGACGCTTCGCGTACGTAACTCGATCCGGCGGACTTTTTGTATTATTTCTTTGGGGATCATAGGCTGCCTATGCTAAGGTCGGAGAGCGTTTGGCTCAGAATGGCGAGGTTCTTTATTCGTAAAGCTATTTTCCTCCGTATCGTGAAGAGGACTAAACAATTGATGAAAAGGAGGCCGCACAACGAAAATGCGGCCGTCCGGTATTTGCCGATTCTTTCCTGCTGCAGGGCGCGCGCGGCCTGCATTTTCAAATAGTCGCCGTACGCCGCCTTGATGGCCTTTACCGTCGCGCGATTGCCCGCGCCGGTGACCGGCAGCCCCCTGTCCTTTTGAAACGCGCTATACAGGGTTTCAATATCGTCGCCGTTGAAACCGAGGATTTTAAGGGTCGAAATGATTTCAGAGCGCATTATCCGACATTGCTTGTTCGCAATGGCGCGGAAACTTTCGCCGTTGGAATACGAGGTTCCGAAGGGATATTGTTCCGCCAGTTTCGTGTAGGTTTTTTCGGCCGTTTCGTATTCGTCGTTGGTCTGATAACAAAAGGCGATTTCAAAGAGCGCGTCGTCGGCGACGTCGCTTTCGGGATAGGTTGACACGAGCCTATTCATGACGAAAAGAAGCCGATCGTACTTGTGCATTTGCCGAAGGGTCTTCCCCATCCAAAGAACATATTTCGGCTGGGGATCGAGCGAATCGGAATGCGTGAAATTTTTCAACGCATCGTCGTAGTTGCCGTTTTTAAAATATTGCAGGCCCGATTCGAAATAAACCTCCGGAGGATCCTTGCGCCTCCCGCGCTGAATAGTGGCGTCAACGGTCTTTCCGTTGAAAATGCTTCGCACCCGTTCTTTTTCACTGGGGGAGGGCGTCATTGGTTTTATTCCCGAAGGTTCCTTTTTTTGGGTTGAAGAGGCTTCTTTATCGACGAAAATAATCCCCTTTTCCTCATCGTAAATGAGCACCTTTTCGGCGAAGGCATGGCAAAAAAATACCACGACCAGCGCACACGCATAGCTTTGCGGTGCATGGGAAGAACTCAAAGAAGATAATGTTTTCATGAGAAGAAACATGTTTTGTTATAACACGGATGATACCTCACCTCTTCACCCCTGCCCCTCCGTAACTCTGTATTCTACTACGGAACTTCCACGCTGTCAAATATCTTCTGAATAATATCTTCCGGAGTGATGTTCTCGGCTTCGGCCTCATAGGTAACGATAACCCGGTGACGCAGAACATCCATGCCGATTGATTTAACGTCCTCGGGGGTTACGTATCCGCGGCCCCGGATAAACGCATGGGCGCGGGCGACCCGCGCAAGAAAAAGAGTCGCGCGCGGCGAAGCCCCATAGGCGATAAGATTTTTCATATCATTCAAACCGGCCTTTTCGGGCTCCCTGGTCGCAAAAACCAAATTGATGATATACTCTTCCACCTTGGGGTCCATGAAGATTTCACCCACGACTTCACGGGCCTTAATGATACGGTCGACAGTCATGACCTTTGAAACCTCGGGGACCTTGCCCTGACCCATTCTGGCGAGAATCTCCTTTTCTTCCTCTTTCGTCGGATAGACGATTTTCAGCTTAAGCATGAACCGGTCCACCTGGGCCTCGGGCAAGGGATAGGTGCCTTCCTGTTCGATCGGGTTTTGAGTGGCCAGCACCAGGAATGGATCATCGAGCGGATAGGTCGTGTCTCCTATGGTAACCTGACATTCCTGCATCGCCTCCAAAAGCGCGCTTTGAACCTTCGCGGGAGCTCGGTTGATTTCGTCGGCTAAAATGATATTTGAAAAAATAGGACCTTTTTTAGGAGTGAAATCCCCGGTTTTTTGATTAAACACGAGGGTTCCCATGAGATCCGCGGGAAGTAAATCGGGAGTGAATTGAATTCGCCTGAATTTCGTATCGATGGTTTTCGCCAACGTTGAAATGGCAAGGGTCTTCGCCAATCCGGGAACGCCTTCCAAAAGGATGTGCCCTCGGGTAAGCAGCCCCATGAGCAACCGCTCGAGCATTTTGCTTTGGCCTACAATAACCTTGTTGAGTTCCCCGCGCAGCAGCGCGACGAAACTGCTCTCCTCCTTAATTTTCTCGTTGAGCATTGCAATATCGACGCCCATGAAGAATCCTTTCGTGAAAAACCATTGATTACGGCATGTGATTATTGGATAATTTATTTCCAAAGGGTTGGATTACGATGAAAAACGAAAATTATTTTCTTGAAGTCGTTCGTACCCCAACCACCGGATAAAATAAATGACAGCAGCGCTTTTATGGATAGCGAGAATTTTTATTATCTATTGCGTTATTAAAATCGTTTATTCGCTGATTCGCCCGGCGCGGTCAAAAGCGCCCGGCGCTCAATCGGTAAAAGAACATCCCGCGAAGCCGCGTTTCGACACAAAAGGGAAAAAGGTGGCCGAAGGCGATTTCAAGGAACTGTAAGCGCCCGGCGAAAACGTTTAAACAGGGGAGGAATGTCGTGGAACTGGCGATTACTCAAACCGGAAAATTCAAAATAATTAAAATCTGCGGCAAGGTCGATTGGGACAACGCCCGATTGCTTGACAAGGAAATCCAGCAGATCGTCGACGAGGGGATCGCGCACATCGTCTTCAACCTCGACGAGGTTACCTTCCTATGCAGCGGCGGCGTGGGCGCGCTCGTTTACAATCTCAATAAAGTGAAAAAAGCCGGCGGGGCGATGTATATCATATCCTCCAACGAATACGTCAACTATATCCTTGAAACCCTAAAATTCAGTATTGTTTTCGACGGGTTCCTTTTCACTTCGTTCGAATCCTTTCGAGACCAGGTCATGGAGAAGGACGCATAATGCCGTGCGACCACGGTTTTCCGCCCCTTACGTTTACCCCGATCTTCAAGGAAAAAATCTGGGGCGGTCAATCGCTGAGACTCAAGCTTGATAAAAATATCCCGCGCGACCTTCCCTTCGGCGAATCGTGGGAATTATCCGGCGTGCCGGGGGACGAATCGAAGGTCCTTCGCGGTCCCTTCGCCGGCCAAACGTTGTCCGCCATAGTCGACCGCGAGGGCGCCCGATTACTCGGGAACATCCGCCATGGCGCTTCGTTTCCTCTTCTTTATAAATTCATTGACGCAAACGATGACTTGTCCATTCAATTGCATCCGAATGACCAACAGGCGAGGACGCTCGGGCTCGGCGACGGAGGAAAAACGGAATGCTGGTATATCATCGACGCGCTACCGGAAACGCGGGTCCTCTGCGGTTTTAAGGAAGGGGTAGGACCGGAGGACGTAAAAGCCGCACTGGATGCAAAGCAATTGCCCAAAGTGTGCAATTTCATTCCCGTCTCCCCGGGAGACGTCGTTTTCGTGCCCGCGGGAACGGTCCATGCGACGCTGGCGAATACCGTGCTCTATGAGGTGCAGCAAACCTCCGACGTGACGTTTCGCCTGTATGACTGGGACCGCGTGGACGCCCAGGGAAAGCCCCGGCGGCTGCACATCGCCGAGGCGTTGAATGTTCTTGACATGACGTTCCATAGGCGCCATGTCATCGATCCGGTAGCGATAAACGATTCGGGCGTTTTCCACGCGATGAGAATCGCTTGCCGGTATTTCGCCATGGAGGAGTATCGGTGCGAAGAGCCCGCCCGGTGGGACCTTCCCTTAAAAAAATCCTTTCAGGTTATCACGGTTTTAAGCGGATCCTTGCGAGTATATCCGGGGCCCGATGAATATCATTTTGTAAAAGGAGAGACCATCCTTCTTCCCGCTTGTTCGGATCGTATTTCCATTCGCGCGGAGGCGCGGACACGGATGTTGGTTTCCTACGTTCCGGATCTGGTTTCCGATATTATCTCCCCCCTTCTGCGCATGGGCGTTTCGCGCGATTCCATCGAAGCATTAGGCGGCAACCCGTCATGCAACGATCTTATCGGGCCGCTTAAAAGTTTTTTTTCTTGACAAGTTGGGCGGCGACGGAGGCGACGTAATCGGCGGAGAGGTTCCTCAGGCAGTTATAATGTCCGTAGCGGCAGGTTCTGCGGAAACACGGCGAGCATTCGCAATTGATTTTCGCGCAATGGACTTTTTTTCCCAAAGGCCGGGTCCACGCGGGCGAGGTCGAGCCGAAAATTCCCACCACGGGCGTTCCAAGAAACCCGGCCAGATGCATGAGTCCCGAATCGTTGGAAACAACAAGCCTCGCCGCGGCTATGATGGCGGCCGCATCGGTAATCGAGGTCTTCCCTATCATATTTTCCACGCGTCCGGGCGCCGCCGTTTCAATGCTTTCCGCGGAGTCAAGATCTTCGGAACCTCCCAAAAGCACGATTTTTTTTTCAGGCAGCAGCTTCACCAGGTCCTTAAACCACGGCCATTTTTTCGCGGGTCCGAATTTCGCTCCGGGGCACAGTACGACGGAATCAGCGAAGTGGCGCGCCGAATCAATGGAAACCGGGTCCCAGTATTCCGGAGGACGATAATCGGTTTTAAGCGCCATGGAATATTCATAGGTTATGTGCTGCGAGACGCTTCGCAGTGAGGCGGGCAGGGGGTCCGTCAATAATACCCCGCGCAATTCCCGAATAATCCCGCGGCGTTGGGGAATCGCCGCGCGGAAAGCGAGCCAGGCTGAGGAAAAAGATGGCGGCAATACATATACCTCTTTAAAATCCCCAGCCCTGACCGATGAAATCGTGGAGCGGAATTCCCGGCGCGTTTTCCGTTTGTACGGAATGACCGGAAAGCCGCTCAGAAGCGTACAGAGAGGGATGAGAGGCGGCGTCACGAGTAACGTAACGTCGGCGAGTTCAACATCCGCGTGACGGATCACCGAAAGGGCGAGCGCGAAATCGCCGATCCAATTAGGCATAATAATTAGTTTTCGGTCCATGGCAACCCCGGTAAAATAACACGCCGCCGCCGCGAGAAAGCCGACATAATTTTGGACAATTGCATGACGGCGGTCTTGCCATTAATGGTAGTAAAGGGTATTTTCATTGGAATGAATTTTAGCAAGGAGTACGTATGAAGGCGATTATTTTGGCGGCCGGCTACGGTAATAGAATGCGGCCTTTGACCGATTCCAAACATAAAACGCTCCTGACCGTTGCGGGGAAAACGATCATCGGGCGCATCCTCGACGGCTTATACGACAACGGCATTACCGATATCGTGGTGGTGACCGGCTACCGGCGCGAGGAACTCGTCGATTATCTCTCCCAAAACTATGCGCACTGTTCCATCAGCTATGTGCACAACGAGCGATACCGGGAAACGAACAATATTTACTCAATGGCTTTAGCCTTCGAACAGACTGCCATCGACACCGATATCGTGCTCATCGAATCGGACCTTATCTATGAACCGGCGGTCATCAAACGGCTTTTGTCCTCCGAGCGCTCCACCGTGGCGCTGGTCGACAAATACGCAAGCGGCATGGATGGAACCGTGGTGATGGTTGAAAGCGGCATCATCACCAGCGTCATTCCTCCGCATTTGCAAGGAAACAAATTCGATTTTTCCGATAAATACAAAACGCTGAACATCTATAAATTTTCCAGGGATTTCTGCAATTCAGTGTTTAAAAATTTGCTTACCTACTATGCAAAGGTCATCAATGACAATTGCTACTATGAATTGATCCTGGGAATCCTGATTTATATGCAACAGGAAACCATTTACGCGGAAATCCTCCAGGGCGAGAAATGGGCCGAGGTCGATGATCCCAACGACCTGCATGGCGCCGAATTCATTTTCAACCATCAAAAGCGCGGGGAAATCCTCGAGGAGGGTTTCGGCGGATACTGGAATTACGGCATCACTGATTTTTGTTTTATCCGCAATATGTACTTCCCCAACGCGGCCCTGCTCTCCGAAATCAGGAACAATTTACCAAAGCTGCTCCATAATTACGGCTCGCGGCAAGACCTGCTCAATCAGAAGCTCGCCTGGTTGCTCTTGTGCAATAAGGACAACCTGCACGCGCTCAACGGAGCGTCCCAGATTTATCCTTTGTTAACTACGTGGCTGATCGGGAAAAAGGCGCTCATGCCCGCGCCCACGTTCGGCGAATACGCCAGGGTTTTTCCCGGCGCCAAAACCTACGGCGACCATGTCGGCATCGACGTCGGCGAAGTGGCGGCGAAAAGCGCGGAATGCGACGTGGTTGTATTTGTTAATCCCAACAATCCCACCGGATCGATGATCGATACGCAATGGATTTTCGGCTTCGCCGCCCGAAATGCGGAAAAAACCATTGTCGTGGACGAATCGTTTATCGAGTTTTCCGGGCAAACGTCGGTACTGGAGCTCTTGGAAAAAAGCCCTCTTTCCAACGTTATTATTATCAAGAGTTTAAGCAAATCCATGGGAATGCCCGGCCTCAGGCTCGGCTATGCCTATTCGAGCAATACGGCATTTAATGATTTTGTAAAAAAATCCTTGCCCATCTGGAATTTAAACTCAATCGCGGAATATTACATGGAAATCGCCCTCAAACACCGGAAAAGTTTAAGCCTGTCGTTTTCGAATACCATCCGCGACCGGGAGACATTCAAGGCGTCGCTTTGCGGGCTTTCGTGCGTGGAGAAAGTGTTTGACAGCGCGGCGAATTTTCTGCTGATCTCGATGAAATCGGGGCCGCACCGGGCCGCGGGGCTCGCCGAATCCCTGCTGTCGCGCTATTCCATATATGTCAAGGATATATCGCACAAGTTTTCCGACGGACGCGGCTACCTTCGCCTGGCCGTGCGACTGCCCCACGAAAACGCGATGATCGTCAAGTGCATAAAGGAGTTGGATTAACGCGTTTTTCCTGAGACACGTACAATTGGTTCCAGCGGCCTTTTTCATGAGCGCCGGGCCTGGCGAAAATTATTTTTGAATTCTTTAAGGAAATGTCTCATTGCTTTGCCAATAAAATCCATTTTTATTTAATTAATTCGAGGGAGGTTTTGTCATGGCTACAAGGGGTTTAACGATTGCCGTAGGATTGATTTTGTGCGCGTGTTTTATTACCACGCAAGCGGAGTTTTATCCGGAACGAATTTATAAGGAACGTAAAAAGACGAGCCTGGATTTCGGGTGGAAGTTTTTTAAAGGGACCCCGACCGGCACGCCCTCCGACAGTAATTTTAACGACGCCGGCTGGGCAACGGTTAATATTCCGCATTCGGCATCGTACGACGATCCGGAAATTCCTTGCGTACCTGGATTTACAGGCGGCGAAGCCGCCCGATACCAGGGCATTTGCTGGTATCGAAAATATTTTACCATTCCAGCATCAGCGCTGCATACCGGAAAAATTACCATTGAATTTGAAGGCGCCATGCAGGTGGCAACGGCTTGGTTAAACGGTCACCCCCTGGGGGTCCATAGCAGTAGCGGCTTTACCTGGTTCCAATTCGACATTTCCAGCGTGGCATCTCTCACCGGCGCCAATGTTCTTGCCGTAAAGCTTGACAACACCGAGAGCTTGACCATTCCGCCCGGAAGAACACCGGCCAATGGTGAGGCGGACTATTATTTGTATAGTGGTTTGTACCGCAATGTTTGGCTTGTATGTACGGACAAATGCAGCATTCCGCTGTGGAGCCAGCGGATTTCCATACCAACGACCACAGCTTCCGGGGCAAGCGCGCAGGTTCATATTGTCACACCGGTCACGTATTCGAGTTCAGGAACCATTTCAGTTCATTACGTTGTCGCTTTTCCGTCCACGAATCGGGTGGCCAGTGGCATCATGACTAAAACGGTAACCTCCTCAAGTGGAACGGTAACCTTCGACACTTTGTTGACTATTTCAAGTCCAAGTCTCTGGACCGAGAAAACACCAAATCTTTATTACCTTTATACTCAGGTTTATAAGGATGGTCAAGTTACAGACGATTATGTAGACCGTTTTGGAGTTCGCTGGTATACCTGGACTCCTGCAGGCGGGTTTGCACTTAATGGTGTTTTTGATACACTCAAAGGAACCAGCCTGCACCAGTCGATCGGCTGGATCGAAAACGCCGAGCCAACCTCCCGGTTTTTCAAGGAAGTAGGTCTGGTCAAGCAGATGGGGTGCAATTTAATTCGTTGTGCTCATTTCCCGCGCACCCCCACGTTTTACAATGCGTGTGATGAGCTGGGCATGCTTGCAATGGTGGAAGTGCCAACATGGGGTTGCTGCCTTACTTCAGGTACCTATCCCGATTCCTTGTTTTACAGATTAGACACTTGTATGAAGGAAATGATCCAGGTAGGCTATAATCATCCATCAATAATTGCCTGGGGCGTGTTCAATGAACCGCCGTCTGCCTTCAATGCCCCGCAGCAGATTCCTTCGGAGGATTCCGTGGCGCATCGAATGGACGCAACGCGTTATACGTATATCGCATCAAACACTCTCAACGATATTGGAATTGCCACTGATGCGGATATCGCCGGAGAAAATTATGGTGAATGGTTCGGTGCCGCGGCAAATTTGTCACTACGGGTAATTAATACGGAATACCATGAGGGATGGATGTACGTTTCTTTTCGAGGGGGTAAAGGTCGCGTCATAAGCACCATGACCACTCAATTTGTCGATGATTTATCCGCTCAGGGCTATGCACAGCAGGCCTGGACCGATTGGCTCAACTTGTGGGCCACAACCAGGAAAAATCAGCTTGCCGGCGGATGCTTGTGGTCTTTCAACGATTACTGGTCGAACCACGGCGGCGGAGTGTATCCTATGGGAGTCGTGGACCATTACCGGATTCCCAAAGCGATTTTCTATTTGTATAGGAAAAATTATACCGGCGTTCTAGACAGCGTCCCGGTGCCGGGGCTTACTCCAACTGCGTTGCAGCTTGACTGCGATACGAACAGCCTGATAGCCGATAGTACTGACGTGTCAATTGTTACCGCATCCCTCAGGGACGCCAACGGAGTCTGCGTGGATAATACGAACGTAGGTCAGAACACCGACACTATTCTGGTTAATTTCACGGTTTCCGGGCCGGGCAATTATTTCCCGCCGACAGGCGTTGCCAAGCTTTATGGCGGGAAAGCCGGATTTATGATCAAATCGACTAATTCAACCGGTCCGATTACAATTACCGCAACTGCACAGGCAAACGGCAAGGAACTTGCCGCAAACCTTACCAAGACCCTCACCATCCAGAGCGTAGCGGCCGATAACAGCTCGCTGCCATTTCTTACGCCGGTTATTTACCGAAATTCGGTTGCCTCAACGAGGAATACCATTAATGTCAAGCAATGGAGACACAGCATTATTGTTTCCTTCGCCAATCAGAAACCCGCCGACGGCGATGTTAAAATTATCAACATGTATGGTGAAACGATTGCATGCCCGATGGTTTTTGCCGGGAAGAGCCTTACGATCAGCACGAAGCGCCTGGCTATGGGGCATTTTCTATTATCAATCAAGGATAGAGTTGCGGGAAACAGTTTGATAAAGAAAATTATTGTCGCGCAGCAATAATCGGAGTGTAACATTCCGTATATGCTTGGAAGTGCTCAAGAATAAAATAATGTTCAATTGTTTTTCATCGGTTATAACCTTCGTGAAAGGATGAATTAATGATTCATCGACTAAGTAGTAAGAAGTTTTTGTTCGCTTGTTTCGTATTTGCAGTGCAGGCAATGGCGCAGGACACCGTTGCTCCTAAAATAGAAGTACTCGGAAAGGCCGCTATGGTGGAAGGGCAGTTCGTTAAAGGTAATTATACCTATGAATCCAATGGGACGCCTTCTACACCGTATATTCGTGAAGCGCTTCCTTACCGCCCATGGATCAATAACGAATATGCACAATTAGGCATAAAGGCTACTATTAATTCCTATTTTTCGATTATTGCCGAGCCGCAGGTGAGGCTCTGGAACGATACCTGGGATTGGACAAGCCTTGGCCAAGACGCCGCTCCCAACAACCCGTTTACTCAGCACATGACGATTTCGCTGGCCGATGCTGAGGGTGTTTTCACATTCGGCAATAAAGATGCCCTAGCTTTCACTCTTGAAGCAGGCGTGTTTCCCTTTAAATACAATCAGGATGTAAAAAACCTCGGTGAATACTTGTTCCGCACGGGTGAGACTCCGGCATTTATACAGTCTTCATTTGATTACGCTTATGCAACCATGACCGGAATACGGTTGAATACTGAAATATTAAACAGTCTTTCATTAGACCTTTTGCTCACCCAGGAAGAGCAGATCCTGCCGATCAATGATTGGTCGATATCCGTTCTTGCCGCTTATAAAGTGCCTAAATTGCTTGACATTGGTGCCGGAATAATGTTCGACCGGTTAATCGCGGTTGATCCGGTTAACGCTGAAAAGCCGGTAAGCACCTTAAGCAGCTCGCTTCAGAATACCTATTATACCAGCAGCGGCGCATTAGATACATTAAGCTGGGGCGGGACCAAGTTCATGGCGCACGCTTCATTTGATCCGAAAGGGCTTCTGTCCGACGATTTTTCAAAGATATTCGGCAAGGAAGACGGAAAAATATATACTGAAGTGGCAATTCTCGGTTTGAAAAGTTTTACGACCTACAAAAAAGCCATAGTTGACGTCGATACTTCCCTGGTGGTTGACAGTAGCATGAATTTCTTTTCCGACATTAGTCAACGCATACCCATAATGATCGGTTTCAATATACCGACTTTTAAGGCTTTAGACTATCTTTCGGTTGAAGTGGAATACTTTGGTTGGCCCTATTCACCCAGCCTTTACAATTACGCGAATCAGCTTGTCACGCTTCCCCGGCCGATTATTCCGACAACGCCCGATAACCAGAACATTCTGTATACAAAAGGGAACAATTTGAAATGGTCCATTAACGCCAGAAAAACTCTATGGGGTGGCTTTTCGATTGTTGGCCAGATTGCCAATGATCATACAAGGCATGATACCTATTATGGACCCTATGCCGATCCCGAGGAAGTTTTTATCGACCATGGCAGCTGGGGCTGGTGGCTTAAATTGCAGTATTGCTTATAAACCATCTTTCCCAAAAATCCGCATGAAAGGGATAGTTACATGAAAAGCCGATTTCTTGTCGTTATGATAATTATAGGATGTTTGCTTACGCGGGGTGCCCTGTTTGCACAGGACTCAGCCGTTACCCCGAAAATTGAATGGACCGGCATGGCGGCCCTTGAAGAAGGTCAATTTGTAAAATGCGATTATGTTAATGGCCCCATGGGTTTTCGGCCTTGGTTAACCCGTGAATACGCACGACTTGGGATAAATGCAACGTTTAACCGGCATTTAAGATTGGCAATAATTCCTCAACTCAAATTTTGGAATGACACATGGGACTGGACAATTCTGCAAGATAATCAAGGTTATTATAAGAATGTTCAACTTAATCCTCTTACGCAACATGCTTCGGTTTCGCTGGCCGACGCCGAGGGGATTATCAGTTTCGGCAGCAGTGATGCCATTGGATTAAATATCGCTGCGGGGGTAATTCCTTTCAAATACGATGAGGAGGCAAGAAATCTCGGCGAGTATCTCTTCCGGACCGGCGAGCATCCCGCGTATGTTTTTAATGAGTTCGATGAGGCTTACGCGACCCTTACCGGATTGAGGGTCAATGCAGAATTATTCCAAAACCTTTCATTGGATCTCTTTTTAACCACCGAAACGCAGGTTCAGCCGATGAATGACTGGTCGCTTTCCTTCCTGGCTGGATATAAGATTCCAGGCTATCTTGATGTGGGTGCCGGCATCATGTTCGACCGGTTGTTTTTCGCGGTGCCTTTACTAGATAAACCGGTGTCTGGCAAGCTTAATACTTACCATACTAGTTCGGGCGAATTGGATACCTTCAGTTATGGCGGCACCAAGGTAATGGCGCGGCTTGCTTTTGATCCAAAAGGTTTTCTTCCTTCGGCAATTGCCGGTATTTTCGGCAAGGAAGATGGAAAAATATTTGGAGAAGTAGCGATACTCGGCCTAACGAATATTACGGCCTATAAGCACCCGCAAGGCGATACAATTTCGCTTGTAATTGATACGGCGCATAATTATTATTCAGATATCAGCCAGCGTATCCCGGTAATGTTCGGGTTTAATATTCCTACCTTTAAAATTCTGGATTACTTATCTATTGAGCTGGAGTGGTACGGCGATCCCTACGCCGCGGATCTGAGCACTTTAGAGAGTTTCCAGTGGTATCTTCCCGTGCCCAACGGTTTGGATCCCGCCAAATCTTTCTGGAAGTATTCTTTTAATTTGAGAAAAACCCTATGGGATCACTTTTCGATTATTGGTCAAATCGCCCGTGATCATACCCGCCATGATGCATTTAACGTTTACAATAGCGATGAGGATGAAATTTTCAAGACACAGGATGAATGGGGCTGGTGGTTGAAATTACAGTATAATTTTTAATTAGTTCTTTCTTTCTGCTACACGACTCATTGACTCTCTTGCCTCTGAAACAACCACAGAGGGCGAATTTATAATTTAAAATCTGCCTTTTGTGGTTGTTGACTTATAATTGGTACTAAATATGATATAACCAGGGCAACCTACTTATTGGAACTTCAGAACTCCTGATCTCCCGTAAAATATGATTGCACTTTTTATAGACCATGCGAAGATCAGTACCCGGGAAAGTAGTTTCCATTTCGTTAAGGATGGCGCAGAGATTATGAGCGGCATTATTTGCCCGCAGTGTTGACAATGAGTGTAATTTCACCGTAAACGTTTTATTGGTGTTATCAGGAATCAAATCCGCATCATTCTTCGTTATTTCCTTCAGCAGCATTCTGATTTCTTCCTCAGATCGCCCAAAATGGGGTATCAAGGCATTAACTACGGCGCATTCCGACCGGTATGCTATCATTCGAATTGTATTCATGAAAAGTTTACTTTCGGATTTGAGTTTGTTATAAAACAGTCCGGAGTCATATCTTTTATCCGCACCTTTTAAGGCCTCCGTTCTAATTCGGTACAGAACTGTTTGATATCCTTTTCATTTTCTACGATAGCATCCTGCAACTTTGATTGCTGCTCCAATCCACGGCATTATATTCATTGGAGTATTCCGTATATATAATGCGGGAATCTGCTCATGGAATATCAATGTGCAGGCTGTAAAATCATGTTTCGTCCTGACCGATACCATCCCTACCAAAAATAAATACTGTATAAAAGAGTCATGCCAACGCAAGCATCGTACGGCTTGGCAGAAGTACAAACTTAAAACGGACACGGCTTATCGAAAGAACCTGGCGGACGCCCAGGCACTCAGGAAAGCATCTTTTCTTCCAACCCCCAGGTTGTCAGAAATTAATGCGGTCCCGGCAGGAAAAATAGGTAACATCAGCTGCATAAGATGAATCCTGGTTAAAGAGAATTTGACTAACCTGAAGAAAAATAATAAAAAATCAGTCTACGAGTATAGCGGGGACTAAGAATATCTCAACGGTAATATGGTTTTAAAATTCAGCTTTTTCCGTCTGGAACGGTAGAGCGCTCAATTCTTGACATTGATTTCTTCGAACGGAATTACGCTTAATAACTTTCAGCAAATTTTAACCTTGTCGCAAAGCTATAGGCCGCCATTTTTTATTTTGACAAAATACCAGGAAACACCTATATGATTCACAAAGGCCTTCGGAAGAAAGGAGGTAAAGCCGGGGAAAAGAACGAGAAATAATGGAGTATGTAAAGCAATATAAATTAAATGCTTTCCATATGCCGAAAAAAATATCTATCAGCATCAGCTATTGGTTGCTCGTTTTAATAATTGCATCAATTTACGAGCTGTAAAAATTACATTATTCTTATTCAAAGTCCGTAAAATAAATAAATTTTATTTTTAAGGAGAAAAACATGCTTAAGACAATGTTTCAATTGGTATTATCATTGGCCATTGCTGTGGTGATTGTCAATTGTTCAAAAGAAAGTCCGATAAGTGTGAAAAGCTCATCAGCAGAAAATCCGACTACAGCAATGGTAACGCAAGCAAATGGTGAAGTTGCCATGCTTACCGATTATTCGACTGGAAGGTTAATGTGCTTTATGCGAGGAGTAGATAATAATCTTTACTGTAAGTTCCAAAATGCTAATAAGACTTGGCCGAATTGGACTAAAGTCAATTTGTCAAGCTGGGGCAGTATAGTTACCGGACCGATTACAGCTTTAGCAACTTCTACAACTAATTATGTGATTTTCCGAGGTCCTTCTGGTTATCGTAGTTATAATTGGTCTGTTATTGGATATGGCCCAACCGGTAGTGTTCCTACCATAGGTCTTCCTACAAATACCCCGTATATAAACAACTGTACAATTGCTGCGACCTGCGTTGGAAATACGCCATACTTTTTCGAAGGATCCTCTGATAACCAACTCTATTGGTATAACGGGGCGAATGGGGCTTGGTGGAATCTGTCAAGTGGAGTTATCGGCAGTGCCGGCAAGAGTATCGTTGCCGGAGTGCTTACATCACCATGGGGTACAACTGGAATGTTGCAGGTTTTTGTGAAAAACAGTGCTAATCAAGTGGTAACATTATGGCAGAGCCCCAATACTGGATGGAACACGACGTATCAGACTCTTGGAACTCAAGTTATTACTGGTGATTTAGCGCTTGGGAAAAATCAGGATGGGCATCTTGAACTTTTTGGTAACGATAACTTTTCAAGAATATGGCATAATTGGCAGGTAACAGGAGGCACCGGCTGGTCTGGTTGGACATATCTCCTCCCAGGTGGCGGCGGCGCTTACGACATGGCATCAGGAACTATCACTGTAGGAAGCAATGCTGATGGTAGATTAGAATTGTTTTATCCCGCCTATCAAAACATGCTATCACATAACTGGCAAATAATCGCTAACGGCGGTTGGAATCCAGCGGGAATTACGCTCGCAGGTTCCAATGGCTGGATATATGGTAATGCTGGTGCCGTGGCAACATCAAAGGGAACCGGTAATCGACGAATAGCTGTTTGCTCACGATATTTAAGCGGCAGTGCTTACTATATAGATTTTATTGATCAAGCTAGCGAAAATGGACCGGGTTGGAATAGCTGGATAACATTTCCTAATCCGTAAAAAGTAATTCTGGTTTTTAATGGGTACCCACTATTTCATTAATAGTGGGTACTTGTATTGCTGAAATAGAAATATTTTTGTGAAAGTGCTATTTTGAAATGTCAATAATTATTTTGACATTGATTTATAATTGTGGGGTTTTTAATGGGGTTTAGCCTTAAACTTAGGCAGACCGCTTGTCAATATTAAGCTACTTTTTTCATTATTTTTTAATGACTCCAAGCATTTTCCCATAATCCGGATTGAACAAACGCCCTGATCGCAAGAACATGCTATCCTTTTATTTGCTCCAGTTCATTCCGCTGCGACACATTCGCTACTTTACGATTGTTTTTGCGGCAGCCTTGATGGGGCCACTGCCAATGGAAAGTCCTCGGCTGATAAAATCCTGGTATTTCATCGTGCCGCTTCCATAACGGCTCTGGTCATAATAACTTATACATCTTTTCCATTAGGAATTTCTCATTCTCATTCGAAATAAAAGGGCGGATTTTTAGCAAACAAATCTGCTATATTTTCCGTCATTTAAAAGTAATACTCTAATCCCCCTTTGTAATTTTTTAAAACCAATAGGTGTGCGAACGCCTTTATTGACTTCTGATATGATATCCTCCGTCCCCCATGAATCTATAAATAGAGTTAATATACCAACATACTAGTATTTAGACTTGATTTATTATTTAAATACTATTATATTGTTAGTATGAAATCTCTAAGCAAAGAATATCTTGAACGTATTAAACGAGTAATGAAGGAGCGAAGAATAGCTCTATCACTTACTCAAAAAGAAGTTGCTGAAAGGTCCGGAGTGAATCTAAGGACTTTGCAACATTTTGAACAAAAGGGAGAAATCAATTTTGAGAAACTTTTAAAGCTGCTGGTTCTCTATCGAATGGACAAGAGAGCGGTAATGTGTATTGAGGATCGAAGCTGGTGGACGGTAGAAGAGTTGGAAAGGTCTGAAACAAAAACCAAGGTTAGGAAATGAGCCGCCTTAAAATAAAATTGGATTTTAAAACCGAAGTTCATGATGTGGGTACGCTCTATCTATCTGAAAAAATGGGGAGATATGCGTTTTCATACGAACAATCGTTTTTAAGTTCAGGCCTTCAAATATCTCCTTACGCGATGCCATTAAGTTCCGATACCTACACTGCGGAAAAAAATTCTGATTTATATGATTTGCATGGCGTGTTTGCGGATAGTCTTCCTGATGAATGGGGTAAAAAAGTACAGGACGCTGAATTCCAAAAAATAGGATTATTGGAAGTAACGGCAATTGATCGACTGGCTTTTATTGGAGCTTATGGGATCGGGGCTTTAACCTATGAACCCGCTCAAGAATTTGAGAGAGGAAAAAGCCTGGTGAGTCTTGCGGAGCTTCGCAAAGCAGTACAAAGGATTATCGATGGAGAGCTGGAGGAAGTAACAAACGAACTTCTCAGAAGCGGAGGATCAGCCGGAGGAGCCAGACCGAAATTTCTTGTTGACATAGATGTTAAAAATTTTAAAAAAATACGTTACACGCATGGCAAACCGGAAAACGGCATGGTTCCAATTATCCTTAAGGTTCCCATCAGAAACGAAGACCAATATCAAAGAATTGAGTATGTTTATTCACTAATGGCAAAAAATGCCGGAATTAACGTTCCCGATACATACCTTCTCATAGGTGAAAAAAGCAATCTTGCTTATTATGCGATCAGAAGATTCGACATGAGTGAAAATGGAGAAAGATTTCATACCCATACTTATGCAGGATATCAGAATATTAATTACCATGAAGCAAGGCCGGATTATAGTGATTTATTGCGAACAGCCGAAGAGCTTACGAGGGACCACAGAAACGCCGTCGAGATTTACAATAGAATGGTTTTTAATTATCTTGGAAGTAACAAAGACGATCATGCGAAAAATTTTTCTTTTTTAATGAATAAAATTGGCGAATGGGTTGTATCCCCTGATTATGATATGGGATATTCGAGCGGACAGAATGGCCTTCATGCGATGGCCATTAACGGTTTGAGGAGAAATGCAACTTTAAAAGTATTTGAAAAAATAGCGGAAGATTTTGATATAAATCACTGGAAAGAAATTTTAAAAAGGAATTGTAATTCCTTAAATGACTGGCCTGTTCTTGCAGCGAAGAACGGCATTTCATTAAAATATTTAAATGGAATACAAGAAAGAATTAAAGAAAATACTAGAAGGATTGAAAAAATCCTTTCTTGAGGATAACAACTTCGGTTGCTAAGGTTTGCTAAAATTCCACTGAAGAAATACAATAATAATGATAATTATTCACATAAACCCTCTCGGACACCGTAATTATTATTGTATTTTCAAGTCACGGACATTGTAACCTAACCCTAACATTTTCCTAAAAAATCTATGTGCCTTGCAGTACCGGCAAAAGTTATTTCGATTGAGGGCAATCTAGCCAAGGTCGATATGATGGGCAATACGACAACCGCCGATCTATCGCTTTTGGAAAGCGTAGCCGTGGGCGACTATGTCATGGTGCACGTCGGTTTTGCCATCCAGAAATACGACGAAGAAGAGGCGAAGAAAACCCTTGAGCTCATCGTCGAAATGTTCGAAAAGTCGGACATAAGGCCATGAACCTCGTTAACTTTTCCGATCCGATCATTGCTGAAAAACTCCTTCAAGAAATTCATGGCTGCGCTTCCGGCTTAGGGCCGATTAAAATCATGGAAGTATGCGGAACGCATACCATGGAAATCGGCAGGCTCGGACTGCGATTATTACTCCCAAAAAATATCTCTCTTGTATCCGGTCCCGGATGTCCTGTTTGTGTGACTCCCGGCGCCTATATCGACGCGGCGGTAGCTCTTTCATTGGAAAAACGGGTACGCATTGTTTCTTATGGAGATATGATCCGTGTACCGGGTGACGCATCGTCGCTTCAATGGGCAAAGACCAAGGGCGCGAATATCGAAGTGGTTACCTCGCCGCTTGAGGCTTTGGAAATCGCCCAAAAATTTCCTGACGAAGAAGTTGTCTTTTTAGCGGTCGGCTTTGAAACAACCGCGCCTGCTACCGCCCAATCGATTGCAAATGCCTATGATGCAGCTATCGGCAACCTGTCCTTTTTTCTTTCGCATCGCGTTGTACCCCCTGCCTTGGCCGCACTTTTACTCGATAAGGAAATTTCTATTTCAGCGTTTATGCTCCCCGGGCACGTTAGCGCAATCATCGGGGAGGCGCCCTATCAGCTTTTGCTCAAAGCAGGCATTCCGGGAGTCATTACCGGCTTTGATCCGCTCGATATTTTGCTCGGCATTCTGGAGGTTTGCAAACTTCTCGTTTCCGGATCGCCGAAAATCATCAATGCCTATCCGCGCATCGTTAAAAAAGAGGGAAATCCCCGCGCCGTTGCGGCCTATGAGAAAATCCTCGAACCCTGCGACGCGGTGTGGCGAGGAATCGGCATTATACCAAAGAGCGGATTGGCAATACGCGAGCCTTATCGTCGGCATGACGCGGCTTTCCGCCATTCCATTGATTTAGACAAATCGGAATCGCAGGCGCAACCCAAGGGCTGCGCCTGCGGCAGCGTGCTCAAGGGCCTCATTAGTCCCGACGAGTGCCCTCTCTTTGCAAGCCGCTGTACGCCGCGCACCCCCGTGGGCCCCTGCATGGTATCGAGCGAAGGGTCATGCGCGGCGTACTATAAATACGGAGCTTGATGCATGGACGAAAACGCCATCCGCCTTTCACACGGCAGCGGCCAAGGTTTGCAGGAGCTGCTGCACGAACTCGTGCTTCCCGCTCTTATTCCCGGTCAAATGGGCATCCTTGAAGACGCAGCGCTTCTTACCGTGCAGGGCGGGACGCTTGCCTTTACAAGCGATTCATTCGTGGTATGGCCCCTGGAATTTCGCGGAGGCGACATCGGCAAGCTCTCCGCCTGCGGGACCATCAACGATCTTGCCATGATGGGCGCACAACCAAAGTATCTTTCCGTATCCCTCATTCTAGAGGAAGGCCTTGATAAACAACTCCTTATACGGATTCTCTCCTCCCTGAGAACCGTGTGCGAGGAAACCGGCGTGATCATCGCGTGCGGCGATACAAAAGTGGTTGACCGGGGAAAGGCCGACGGGATGTTCATTTCAACATCAGGCATAGGTATGGTTCCGGCAGGCCGCGTCCTTTCGGCGGCAAACGCCCGCGAAGGCGACGCAGTACTCGTGAGCGGCCCCATCGGGCTGCACGGAATAACCATTCTTTCTCAGCGAAAAGGCTTACGTTTCGCCTCAGAGGCGATTTCGGACTGCGCCCCGCTCAACACCTTAGCCGAGACGCTTCTTACATGCGTCCCGGAGACCCGCCTTCTCAGGGACGCAACGCGGGGCGGCTGCGCGGCAATATTGCACGAAATAGCGGAATCATCGAATGTTTGTGTTTTACTTGACGAAGCAAAAATACCCGTTCCCGACGTGGTAAAAGGCGCCTGTGCGTTTTTAGGCCTTGATCCCTTGCACATTGCCAATGAAGGCCGCTTTGTCGCCGTCGTGCCCGCCCACGAGGCAGCCATAGCAGTGAGCGCTTGTCAGTCACATCCCATAGGTAACGGCGCGGCTATTATCGGGACCGTTACGCAAAAAGGACGCTTCCCGCTGCTGTTAAAAACCGCGATAGGCGGCACACGGCCCGTTGAAATGCCGGCCGGGGAACTCTTGCCGAGAATTTGTTAACACGATTCACAGGATTTTACTATAGAAAAATATTGTTCTTTAATATTCGCCGCAAATATAAATCCGGTGAAGCTTCACCGCCAAAGGCTGCCGACCGGCGTTTTTCGGGAAACATAAAATAACCGCTCATATTCCTTTTACACTATGGCAACACCAACACAGTGGGACGGACAATCCAAGGGAAGCGTCCTGGGAACGCGGATTTTCCTCAAGCTTATTTCCGTGGTTGGTTTGTACCCGGCGTATTGCCTGCTGGCGCCGGTGAGTCTTTACTATGTATTTCGTGAAAAAGAGTCCTGCCGCGTGATCGGGTATTTCAGGTCCCGCCTTGGGCTTCCGACGAATATTTTCCACCTATGGAGACATTTTTTTTCCTTCGGGATGAGCATCCTCGACCGGTATGCGTTTTTGTCAAAGTCCGGCTCGTTTTTCACCATGCAAATCATTAACGAGGAGGCGATTCGTCAAGCTCTTTCAGCGGGAAAAGGCGTCATTCTGGTAGGCGCGCATATCGGGAATTGGGAAATAGCCGGGAACTTGCTTCAAGACCGTATCCAAGTTCCCATCAATTACACCATGGTCGACGCTGAAAAACCGGAAATCAGCAAGGCGTTCGGCAAAGCCTTTGACCGGAGAAGGGCGACGATAATTCCTATTAATCAAGATAGTATGGGTCTTATGCTAGAGATTTTAAAGGCGCTTCGCGGCAATGAAATCGTATGCATGCACGGGGATAGATTGTTTGGCGGCACGGGTAGAACCACTCAATTTTTAAATCGCCCCGTTGAATTTCCCATAGGACCTTTTGCCATAGCGGCAGCTACCGGCGCTCCGGTTATACCGATATTTGCCGTAAAAAAAGGCTTACGCACCTATGAAATGAAAGCCTTTGATCCGATTGAAGTTACAACTACTTCTGAAAGAGACAAAGAAAGCTGTATTGGCTCGGCTTTGGAGCAATTTGTGGGCATTTTAGAACAGGTATCCCAGGAACATCCTTATGAGTGGTTTAATTTTTATGATTTTTGGGGGGAGGCGAAATAAAAGGATGAAGAACCGCCCAAAAGCGCCTTGGCCGCTCAAACCCTGAGCGTCCTGCAAAACCCCTCATGTGAATAGGCAAGTATACGGGCGTCCCGAGTAACCAAGGAATAATCGCAAACCCGCGCGGTAGCGACAATAATCCGGTCCGCCGGATCTCCATGAAACGAATTGCCCGGATTGGCGCTCTCCACGGCGATTTCCGGCGATATGTCAACAGTTTGTATTCCGGCCCCTTGAAGACCGATGCGAATCCAGTCCGTGGTATCAATGCTCAGCGTTATTCTTCGCTTGGAGACAAGCATGGCCGTCTCCCAGAGGCTGATTGACGAAAGAAATAATCGCGACGATGCGGCGGCCGATTCAATCACACCGCGGACATCGCTCCCGCGCAATTGTTCGCTGCCCGCCACAAACCAGATCCATACGTGCGTATCAAGCAAAAGCGTCCGGTCAGACATCGGCTTCCCATGCCTCTCCGGTTGGTTCTATAAGATCCCCGTTTACCGTTAGCGACCCGGCAAGCACGCCAAAGGCTTTTTTAGGCTGGGGAGGGTCGAACGGAACAACGGAAACAACGGGTTTGCCATGTTTCGTTACAGTAATATGCACACGACGATTTTGGACTTCATCCATCATTTTAAGACACTTGGCCTTAAACTCTCCGGCAGGTACAATCATTCGGTCTCCAGTAACAGTTATGTGATAAATAAAATAATACTATTAAATATAACCATGGTCATAATAATAAGTCAAATAAAATCGATAGAAATTAGCAAAACAGGTTCACATTCCCAGACGTTTAAAAGCCCCGAAAACAAGGATTGCCGGCCACACGATCGCCTTTAAAAATCCGAGCACCCCGACCCAGAATCCCGTGGCGTGTGAAATGAAATATATTGCTGCGCCGATGAACCCAAGCCCATACACCGCACCCGCCGGACCGCCGCCTTGCATGTTTCGTGCCATTCTATTTTCCTCCTTCTTCGTTTTACATTATGGCAACACTTTTCACCCGCAATATTTCTCCAAATCGTCAAAAATCCCGCTTGAAAACAACAGTTTCCTGAATTTTACGAGATCGTCGTGAAAAATTCGCTTGTTGTCGTAGACTTCAAAGTGCTCCTTGAGAATATCGTATATTTTTTTATTCCCCTTTCCCATTCGCTCCGCATTGCGGAAGGAGAGAGCCTGCATCTGGGCAAGCGTTTCAAGGGTTAAAACGTGTTTGGCATTGCTGACGGATTTAAACGCCTTGCGCGCGGCCACGGTTCCCATGCTTACCACGTCCTGATTGGACGCGTTGCATGAAATGGACAGGGTGCTGACCGGATTGGCCAGTTGCCGGTTTTCCGCGGTGGTCGAGGTGGCCAGGTATTGCGCGCCCATGAACCCCATTGTCAAGCCGACAACGCCGGCGATGAGGTGCTCGGGAAGGCCTTCGTTGAGGTTCTTGTCCAGAAGCTTGTTGAGCCTGCGCTCCGACAGCGTGCATAACTGGGAAACCGCCATGCACAGCATGTCCATGGCGAAACCGATGCTCTGGCCGTGGAAATTCCCTCCATGGATGATCTTTTTGACGTCGGGAACTATCACCGGATTGTCGTTTGAGGAGTTCGCTTCGATGTAAACCGTGCGCGTGGCCGCCTGCAGGGACTCCCACACGGGGGCCAGGATCTGCGGAGCGCAACGGATGGAGTAGACGTCCTGGACGTTGATCGTTGTTTCGAAGACAAGGTCGCCGGTTTGCGCGGTCCGGATGAGGTCGTGCATGTTTTTTCGCAAGGTGATGTTTCCCGAACCCGCGTAGAGCCTTCGGATAACATCCGATACCGCCAATTGCCCCGGGTGCGGCTTTAGTCGATGGAGATCCTCGTCAAACGCGTCGTCGATGCCGCCGAATAGCTCCATGGCGAAGGCGGCATTGACACATGCAATTCTAAGCAGCTTGTGCGCGCCGAACAGCGCGAAGGCCGCGATTGCAGTCATGGCGCTGGTGCCGTTGATAAGGGCGATGCCTTCCTTGAAACTGAGCGTGAGAGGTTTTAGGCCGCTGGCGTCCAAAGCTTCGGCGGCGCCGCGCAGTTGCTTTTTTACGAACACTTTCCCCTCGCCGATAATAGAGAGCGCCACATGCGCCAAATGCACAAGATCGCCGGAAGCTCCTACGCTGCCGCATTCGGGAATATAGGGCGCGATTCCGCTATTGACCATGCCGGTCATCAGTTCGATGAGTTCGACGCGCACTCCCGAGTATCCTTTAACGAGCGTATTGAGCCGCACCGCCAGCACCGCCAAGGCGATATAGGGCTTTATCGGCTCGCCTAAACCGGCCGCATGGCTTTTTATAAGGTTTACCTGAAGTTCCTCGATTTCATTATCGCTGATGATTTTGTTGCACATGGGACCGAAAGAGGTATTGACGCCGTAGATTATGCGCCGGGCGCGTATCTCTTCTTCAAGAAAAGAACGGGATGCTTTGCATCGTGATAAAGCTCGCGAATCTATCGCAACGCGCTTGTCGCCGATGCCGATGGCAACGATATCTTCGATGGTAAGGTCATTGCCCGAGAGTGTAACCGTTGGCCGGGTATCCATTGATCCGTCTCCTTATTTTCATTGCCGTAATTTAAAGGTTTTTTTTCAACGTTCATAATAAAATGATATTTTTTATGCCGCACTGCTTGTATTTTGTATGCAAACTTCAATTTAATAGAAAGAGAACCATCGATAATGGCAGAAAAATTCGTTTATTATATGCACCGGCTCACAAAAATCTATCCGCCTAAAAAGGAAGTGCTCAAGGAAATCTCCCTCTCCTTTTATTATGGCGTGAAAATCGGCATCATCGGCGTGAACGGATCCGGAAAAAGCACGCTTATGCGTATCATGGCCGGCTTGGACACGGAATTTACCGGAGAAGCCTGGGTGGAATCGGGCCGAAGGGTCGGATATTTATCACAGGAACCGCGCTTGGACGACACTCTGACCGTTGGCGGGAATGTCGAACTGGCCGTGCAAAGCACCAGAAATCTTTTAAAGGAGTTCGACGAAATTTCCATGAAATTCGGCGAGCCCATGTCGGATGAGCAAATGGAAAAACTCCTGGAGCGCCAAGCGAGGCTGCAGGATAAAATCGATACGGAAAACGCCTGGGAACTCGATCGTCAGCTTGAAATAGCCATGGATGCGCTGCGCTGCCCCCCGGCCGATACCGAAGTAGCGACCCTATCCGGCGGGGAACGCCGCCGCGTAGCGTTGTGTAAATTACTGCTGGAGAAGCCCGACTTGCTGCTCCTCGACGAGCCCACCAACCACCTCGACGCGGAGTCGGTGGCGTGGCTGGAGCGCCACCTCAAGGAGTATAAGGGATCGGTGATCCTTACCACCCATGACCGCTACTTTCTTGACAATGTGGTAGGCTGGATACTTGAAATCGACCGCGGCAGGGGCATTCCCTGGCAGGGCAATTACACCTCATGGCTAGAACAAAAGACGCAGCGGCTCGCGGTTGAGGAAAAAGAGGCGACCTCTCGCCAGACAAGGCTCCGGCAGGAATTGGAGTGGGTGCACTTGTCGCAAAAGGCCCGCCAGGCCAAGGGCAAGGCGCGCCTGACGGCGTATGAAAAACTTCGCGAAGAAGCGACGCCCGAAAAGCTCAGCGTAGCCACGATCATCATACCGCAGGGCCCCCGGCTCGGCGACATCGTCATCAATGCCGATAGCCTTTCCAAGGCTTACGGCGACAAACTGCTGTTTGAAAACCTCACTTTCATCCTTCCGCGCGCGGGGATCGTAGGCGTGATCGGCCCCAACGGCGCGGGCAAGAGCACGCTCTTTAAAATCATTACCGGACGGGAAAAATCCGATTCCGGCAAACTTGTCATAGGGGAAACCGTAGACCTCAGTTACGTGGACCAGTCGCGCGACGCCCTTAACGACGACAAAACGGTGTTCGAGGAAATAACGGGCGGCTCCGACATCATTTACATGGGAAAAATGGAGATCAACTCCCGGGCCTACGTCGGCAAATTCAACTTTTCGGGGTCGGACCAGCAAAAACCCGTTAAAAGCCTTTCGGGCGGCGAGCGCAACCGGGTCCATTTAGCGAAACTCCTGCAAAAGGGCGGCAACGTGCTGTTGTTGGATGAACCGACGAACGATTTGGACGTGGAAACCTTACAAGCGCTGGAACAAGCAATTACCGGTTTTTCAGGTTGTGTCATGGTAATTACCCATGACCGCTGGTTTTTAGACAGGATCGCCACGCATATTCTCGCCTTTGAAGGAGAGAGCCGCGTTGTGTGGCATGAAGGAAACTATGCCGAATATGAGGAGGAAAAAAGGAAACGGTTGGGAATAGACGCCGACAAGCCAACGAGGATTAAATACAAACCTTTGAGTAGATAAATAAAAAACCCCGCCGTTGACTGCGTTTCGGCGGGGCTTTCTCACTATCACCCATCCATCACATCAAAAAGGAGGTTAAAGATTCACTTACTTTCCTTTGCAGTCATCTATACTACGGAAGCCTGTCTTTAAATATTGCGCTATTGTGAGAAAAAATTATTTTATTTCCTGAGCAAGCGACGTGACGAGCCAATGGACTCCACCCCCTAAACTATGTATTCCTTAAAAAACAACGGGTTAGAAGTCCAAATACTCGATCCTTCAATCGATCGAAAACTCCTTGGTTCCCGGTACTGTACCGGCGGATACATTTTTCAAATAAATGATAAAAAAAAAGGCGCCCTATTATCCGGTCCTCAATTTCCCAATCCGAACTTTGACGTGTTCCATGGTCAAGGCGCGCCCGAGGTTTTTACAACTGTTTTAAATGAGAATGCCGCAATCGGGCAAGAGGTATTGGCGCCAGGCATAGGGCTTGTAGAAAAAACCTCCTCGAATATTCCCTTTTCAGTTCGAGATAATCCAATAGTCAAAGAATTTTGTTCATGGGACATTGAACGTGACGATCAATCTATTTCCATGAATACATTACATAAATTTAGAAATTGGAAACTCATTATAAATAGGCAAGTTACCTTAATTGATAAAATTATAAGTTCTAATACTACTGTTGAAAACAGAGGTCAAAATCCGGTATCTATCCGGTGGTTTGCGCATCCTTTTTTCCCATTACCCATAAATTCAATATGTTGCATATTTTCAACGCCTTTTTCAATATCGACAAATGAAGGATATTTTGTTAATAATCAAGGCTTTATTGAAATGAAACCTGAATATGACTGGAAAAAAGGACTTTTCCAGAAAATTGTATGTAGCCCCTCTGAAAAATTTTCAGCAATCCAATGCCACCCGAAAATAGGGAGAATTTCAATTGAATGTGATTATATTCCCGCTTCGCTGGCAATTTGGGGTAATGATAAAACATTTTCCATTGAACCGTTTCATGAAACAACAATCGAAGTCAACGACAAACGGACGTGGAGCATAAGGTATTGTTTTGGAGGAAAATAAATTAAAGAATCGGGTAATCGAAGTGCCCGGCATGAGTGATCCTTCAAAGGAACGGTTTTACAAAAATAAACAATCTCCAAGGTGGAATAACCGCCTGGACCGCCCGCGGAAACGCGCATGCAAGAATTTGAATTCCTCTATTTTGCAAGCTTCCCAATTGTTGTAGTGCAAATGTAAATTCCCATCAGAATAACAAGCAGGCCGAATGCAAGACGAAGGTATTCTGCGTTAATTTTTGCGGCAATACGGGAGCTGAACCATGCTGAAACACACATTACAGCCGCAATGATAAGAGCGGCTTTTATGCTGGTGTTTCCGGCCCGGTAATATTCAATCGCCGCCGCGAAGCTTACCGGCAGCAAAAGCACAAGAAGATTTGTTCCACTGGCCATGTTCTGGCTGAATCCGGCCAAGTACATAAGCCCCGGCACAACAACGATCCCACCGGCAATTCCGAAAAAACCCATGACGACACCCGAAACTATGCCGATTACAATGAAAGCTAAAATATTCATTATGTTTTTTCTCCCGAGTGCGTTTTAAATGTCAGGCATAGGCGCTTCCTGGCCAGGCCGTTGCTTTTTCAAAATATTTCACTTTTACAATTTCACCATCACCTATTCAGTAAAGATATATTATAGAAATTCTTTTCAACAAAAGTAATTGATAAAGATCATACCTGAATAAACTCTTGACTTTCCTTGGCTATTTGGTTATATTACCAAGTAACCAAGGAGGCTTAATGGAAGGAAAATCCAGGAAACGACTATTAGGGGTTTGAAATCCCACCTTGATTCAAAATAAGGAGGTTCCCATGAAAAAGCTACAAATTCTCGGAAGAGGTTGTTCCAAATGCAAAAAGCTCTACGAGGCAACTCAGAAGGCGGTTAAAGATCTCGGAATAGAGGCCGAAGTGACGAAAGTGGAAGATATCAACGAAATTATGAAGTATGGAATCATGATGACCCCCGCTTTGGCTGTTGACGGATCGGTAAAAGTGGTCGGTCGCATTCCAAAACCCGATGAATTAAAAGCAATGATTTCGTAAACGGATTAACCAAGGGAAAATATATGGCTAATGCGAAGAACCCCCTCACCTTGCGATTAGCGCTTATTTCTGGGCTTCTCATTGTATGGGTGCTGGTCTATTCCATACTGAAGAGATTTTCTGATTATCTTACCTATACAGTATTCCATGTATCACAAGGAACACACCTCGGGGATGCCGTTTCATTTTTCATCTTCGAAACCCCCAAAGTAATCATGCTTCTTACGCTTATCGTTTTTGGCATTGGGGTATTGCGGACATTTTTTACGCCTGAAAAAACGCGCGCGATCCTTGCAGGCAAAAAGTCGATTGTCGGTAATGTTTTCGCAGCTCTCTTAGGTGTTGTCACACCATTCTGTTCATGCTCCGCAGTGCCGCTCTTTATCGGTTTTGTTCAGGCCGGAGTGCCGCTTGGCGTGACATTTTCGTTCTTAGTTTCCGCGCCTATGGTAAACGAAATAGCGCTCGTGCTGCTCTTTGGATTGTTTGGATGGAAAATAGCGGCGCTCTACATGGGAACGGGATTAGCCATCGCGCTTATCGCGGGAATTGTTATCGGCAAACTCCGCATGGAAAAACATGTTGAAGGATGGGTTTATGATATGCGTATGGGTGGCGGATCTGTTGCAACGCAGAAATTGACATGGCCAGACCGGATCGACCAGGGCTGGCAGGCAGTCAAAGACATCGTCATAAAGGTGTGGCCATATATCGTTGCCGGTATTCTTGTCGGAGCGGCGATTCATGGGTGGGTCCCGGCTGGGCTCATGGCAAAGATCATGGGAGCGCATGCCTGGTGGTCGGTGCCGCTTGCGGTGCTGATTGGCATCCCCATGTATTCAAACGCCGCCGGGATCATTCCCATCGTTGAGGCATTGCTCGCAAAAGGCGCGGCCCTTGGAACTGTTCTTGCGTTCATGATGTCCGTTATCGGGTTATCGTTGCCGGAAATGGTAATTTTACGCAAAGTTTTAAAGCCTACTCTTATAGCAACCTTTTTAGCTGTTGTGGGAACCGGTATTCTTTTAGTAGGTTTTCTATTCAATTTCGTCTTATCTTTGAATATTTTATAACACTTCGAAAGGAAAAGTTACATGAAACCTTTTTATGGCATGCCTGTAGGAATATTGGCTATTTCTGTTTTTGTAGTTTGCAATGCTGCTCAACCAAAATCGCAGAACCAATCGGCCTTAAAGCAAACCACAAGCGTTGCGGCAAAAACCGATTCAGCAAAAGCAATCACGGCAACCGCAATAACCACAAATAATAAGATCGTGGTTTACTATTTCCACGGTAACGCACGTTGTCCGACCTGCTTTAAACTTGAGAACTTCGCTAAATCAGAAGTCGAGGCTGATTTCGCTGATGCTATCAAAAAAGGAAACCTTGAATGGAAGACCGTTAATGTGGAGGAATCGGGCAACGAACATTTCAATAACGACTACAAGCTCTATACCAAATCAGTTATTGTTTCCACGATGAAAGACGGGAAAGAAATATCGTGGAAAAACCTCGACCGGATCTGGCAAATTATTCACGACGAAACAAAATACCGCTCGTATATAAAAAACGAAGTCGCGGCTTGTCTTAAAGGAAAATGCCTATGAATGAGGTAGTGCTCGGATGGGCAGCAGCACTGTGGCTGGGTATTCTAACGTCGATCAGCCCGTGCCCATTGTCAACCAATATCGCCGCCATCTCATACGTAGGACGGCGTGTTGATAAAACCCGGTGGGTTTTGTTGGCCGGCCTTTTGTACACGGTCGGTCGCAGTCTTGCCTATTTGGCCATAGCTGTACTGGTGACCAAGGGGCTTCTTTCCATACCGGGCGTTTCGATGTTTCTCCAGAGATACATGAATCTGTTCATCGGCCCAAGCATGCTTATTGTCGGTGTCGTGTTGCTTGATGTTTTCAAGATCAGTTTTGGCAGGGGAGGTATCGGTAATAATCTTCAAACCCGTATAGACAAGATGGGTGTTTGGGGGGCGGGATTATTGGGAATGCTTTTCGCATTGGCCTTCTGCCCTACGTCCGCGGGGTTGTTTTTTGGCGGGTTAATCCCGCTGGCTATTAAAGGGCATTCAACCGTTCTTTTACCGGCTATTTACGGAATAGGAACAGCCCTTCCCGTCATCGGCTTTTCGCTATTGCTCGCTTTCGGAGCGCATCTTGTGGGTGCGGCCTTTAAAAAATTGACCCTTATTGAAATATGGGTACGGCGTATTACCGCACTGGTCATGATTCTGGTGGGCATTGCGCTTATTCTCAAGCACAACGTTGGCCTGTATTCAGGGTTTTAACATTTTAAAAAATCCCAATGCGCGATACACTTCAACCCAACAGTAGCCCTATACGGGAAATAAATAGGCTATTGAAAACACTTGCGATTTTCATTTCAATATACTATATTTCGTTATGTGTCGAAATATAAAATTGGAGTAACCCTCATGAAAATGGACTCTTTTATTGCAATAACCAAGGCGCTTTCCGATAGTCATCGGGTTAGGGCGCTTGTGGCATTACGCAACGGTGAGTTGTGTGTTTGTCAAATCATCGAATTGCTTGAGCTTGCCCCCTCCACGGTGTCAAAGCACATGTCTTTACTGAAACAATCGGGTCTTGTGGAATCACGAAAAGAGGGACGATGGATTTATTATCGTTTGCCCGCCCGGGACGACCTAAAAACGATGCAGTGGATTATTCGCGCCATAGCAAATACCCATGAAATTTTGGATGATGACAAACGCCTCATAAAAATCACCTGCGCCGACCTGGAAATAATGTGCAAAAAACAAAGAAACGGGAAGTGTTAACCATGCAATTGACACCGGCAGACACCGATAAAGAGAAATCTTCATGTTGCGGCCCAACGGTCCGAAAAACCATTTCCTCGTGGAAGGCTTGCGACTACTACGGCGCGGCGCTTTGCCGCATAAGCGATAAATTCAGAATGCGCTACAGGGTCGCCGTCGGACTCTATTCAATCGGATCACCATCCCCGCATTCGCCGGTTTTCGTCACCGCGAATTATAAACTTTCTTTTGACCATGTGCGAAAAGGCTTGGGCGCTATTGACGCGTGGATACTCGTACTCGACACCAAAGGCATTAACGTCTGGTGCGCGGCGGGAAAGGGAACCTTCGGCACTGAGGAGCTTGTTCGTCGCATTGGGTCGGAAAAAGTATCTGTAAAAGTTTCACATAAGACCCTGATTGTTCCGCAGCTCGGCGCTCCAGGCGTTGCGGCCCATGAAGTGAAAAAGAGAACCGGATTTTCAGTTGTCTATGGGCCGGTCAGATCAAAAGACCTTCGGGAATTCATTGCAAACAACAATGCCATTACTCCTGCAATGAGGACGGTTACGTTTACTTTGACGGAGCGTATGGTTCTTGTTCCGATAGAGGTTTTGGCCATCGCAAAAAAATCGATTATTCCCTTAATCGCTACAGCGCTTATTATGGGATTACAAAAGCAGGGGATCCTGTTTCATCAAATGTGGGTGCTCACCGCGCCGATTATCTTGGCGCTTTGCGCGGCGATTGTTTCCGGTTGCATTCTTCATCCGCTTTTATTGCCGCTTATGCGGGTGCGCTCCTTTGCGCTGCAAGGGATCATTCTTGGTTTGGTTGTCGGCGTGCTACTGCATTTGTCAGGATTGATTTCTCAATCCTCGATATATGCGCAAGCCGCGCTGTATCTCCTGATAGCATCGCTTAGTTCTTATTGTGCGTTCAATTTTACTGGAAGCACCCCCATTGCCAATAAATCCGGCGTCAAAAAAGAACTTAAAATTGCTGTTCCTTTATATATAGCGGCGGCCGCAATAACAGCCATACTGCTTATTGTTTATAAAATCTCCCAGGAGGGAATTCTATGAAATATTTACATGACGTTGCCTCTATCACCGTAAACCAAGACAAATGCACGGGATGCGGCATGTGCATTGAAGTCTGTCCGCGCAACGTGATTGCAATAAAGGAAAGAAAAGCATTCGTATTTGATAAGGATGCTTGCCTTGAATGCGGCGCGTGCGCAAAAAATTGCGCGTTCGACGCAATAACCGGCGATTTCGGCGTTGGATGCGCCGCAGCCATGATTAATGGTCTGCTGCGCTTCGGCGATCCCGACAAAGGAACATGTGATTGCGAAGGGTCGAGCGGGTCAACGGGGTGTTGCTGACCGCTCACTGAGTGAAGTCGAAGTGGGCGCGTATTGATACGTCCCCTTCGACTTCGCTCAGGGAACGTACGTAGAGGCAAGGGATGTGAGTTTTTAAAATAAACAATAACCAAAGGAGATTTTCCACTATGCCTGCGAATGAAAACAGCCTGGTAAACCCATCGGTAAAAGAACTTATCGCAATCGGCGCAGCCATCGCGTGCAACTGTGAAATGTGCTTTAAATTCCATTTTGACAAGGCCCGCAAGCTCGGCATTTCCGACGAGGACATGCTCGCCGCCGTTGAAACGGGCGCTATGGTAAAAAACGCATCAGCGCAGTCGATAAAAGACCTTGCGTATAAATATTTGAACAAGCAAGAAACAAAAGAATGCCAATCAACGGTAAAGGCTTGTTGTAGTTGATAAAGGATTTTGCAATGTCAAAAATAAAAATACTCTTCCTCTGCACCGGAAATTCCTGCCGAAGCCAGATGGCCGAAGGATGGGCACGGCACCTTAAGGGCGACGTCTTTGAGGCTTATTCAGCCGGAATTGAGACGCACGGGCTTAATCCAAATGCCGTTAAGGTCATGGCCGAAGCCGGAGTCAACATTTCAAAACAGTATTCAAAACACCTTGACGAACTTAAAGACATTCAGTTTGACTGGGTCATAACCGTATGCGACAACGCGAATGAAAGTTGCCCGTTTTATCCGAGGCCCGTAAAACGGTTTCATGTCAGTTTCGATGACCCCCCGAGGCTTGCGAAAAACGCAAAGACCGAGGAAGAGGCGCTTGGATATTATCGACGCGTGCGCGATGGAATCAGGCTATTTGTGGAAGGACTTCCTGAAAATTTGGCTTGAATGCATTAATGAAGGGAGAATAATTTTATGCAACCAAATTCATCAATTAAACGACTTTCCTTTCTCGATCGCTATCTTACGTTATGGATTTTCCTCGCAATGGGGCTCGGCGTTGCGATAGGATGGCTGTTCCCAACCACATCGGAGTTATTGTCACGCATGAGCTTGGGCACGACCTCGATACCCATTGCCATCGGCCTTATTATCATGATGTATCCGCCGCTTGCGAAAGTAAATTACCGGCGAATCGGCGGCGTATTTTCCGACAAAAAAGCCCTAACGCTTTCGCTGGTCCAAAACTGGATTGTCGGGCCGGTTCTTATGTTCATTCTCGCAATCATCTTTTTGCGCGGCCAGCCGCACCTGATGACCGGCGTCATTATCATCGGTCTTGCCCGCTGTATTGCCATGGTTATCGTCTGGAACGCTCTTGCCAAAGGTAACAGTGAGTATGCGGCCGCGCTTGTCGCATTTAATTCTGTATTCCAAGTGCTCTTTTTTGCAGTATATGCCTATATCTTTGTTACGGTGGTGCCGCCATTGTTTGGCTTGGCGGGGCAGGTTGTGCATGTTTCTATGAAAGATGTGGCAATCAGTGTAGGAATTTATCTGGGCATACCCTTTGGGGCAGGCTTCCTTACGCGCATGATTCTTGAACCCATTAATGGGGAAGAATGGTATACAAAGCGGTTTATGCCAAAGATCGGCCCTGTAGCCCTCATTGCTTTGCTCTTCACTATTCTGGTCATGTTTATCTACAAAGGCAAGACTATTGTTGCGTTGCCGCTCGACGTTGTGCGTGTAGCAATTCCTCTCTCCGTTTATTTCCTGATTATGTTTTTCGGATCCATGTTCGTTACCCGAAAACTCAACATCAACTATAAGGAGGCAGTCAGTCTTTCGTTTACCGCTGCAAGTAACAATTTCGAACTTGCCATCGCGGTTGCCGTGGGGGTATTCGGTATTGCCTCGCAGGAGGCCTTCGCGGCGGTTATCGGGCCCTTGATTGAGGTTCCGGTAATGATTGCACTTGTCAATGTTGCTCTTAAAATGAAAGACAAATATTCAAATCAAAAATCGAATGCCTAATTGATTTCGGTTACAATCACCAATTTCCTGGAAAGGTAACTTTTATGAAAAGCATACCGGTTAAAATGATAGCGGGGCTACTGTTGTTCGCATTAACAAGCCATGCCGTTCCCACAAATGCCAAATCGGCGATGGCCGAAGCGTCCGCTGCGGGACAGTTTTTATGTTTGATTTTTAACGACGCACAAGACGCATCATCCACCGGACTATCATCTTCAATCGCCACATTTAAAAAATCATCAACAAAAAAGATCGCCGTATACAATGCAAACCTGAAAGACCCGGCAAACAAGGAACTTGCTGGGAAATACGGAATTCAGAGCGGTCCGGATTTACCCATGCTTCTTGTTGTAGCGCCCAATGGCGCCATAACGGGCGGCTCCCCTAAAACCGTTACCGACGAACAATTGAAACAATTCATCGGCATATCGGACCTAATGCTTAAAACAATTAAAGTTCTCCAAGAACGTAAAGTGGCGCTCGTGGCTTTGCAAAACTCGTCGACGAAGTTCAATGCGGAATCATGGGCTGGAGTCAACGAATTTTCAAGCGATACCATCTATAAAAACTATGTCACCGCGATCAAGGCTGATCCATCAGCCACGGGAAGCCTGGAGTTCATCAAACAATGCCAATTGATCCCTCCACTGACCGAGGCCACCGTAGTCGTACTTATGCCTCCGGGCAAAATCGGCAAAATCCTTTCGGGGAAAATAGCCAAAGCGGATATTCTTAAATCCTTGCAGGCTTGTACTGCAGGAAGCGGCTGCTGTTCCGATCGCCGCTATAAACAAAATATCACTCCCATTGATTCGGCCCTTGAAAAAGTGGTCAAGCTGCAAGGGGTAACTTTCACTTGGAACCGTGCAACCTACCCCCTTCAATTCTTCTGTGAAGGTAAGCAAATGGGTCTTATCGCCCAGGATGTGGAAAACATTATTCCCGAAGTGGTTCTCACCAATGCCGAAGGATACAAGTCAATCTCCTACGATAAACTCACCGCGGTGCTCATTGAAGCAGTTAAGGAAATGAAACAGCGGATGAATTCTCAGGACTCAATTATAAAAGTGCAAAGTACTGAGATCAAGACTTTGGAAGGAAAAAAATAACTTTCTGAAACACACGTAATCACTGGTTTACATCGAGGTTCATATGAAAATCAAACAACTCGTCCTGCGAGAGCTGTTTCAACGCAATAATCAGCTAATATCAAGTCTTGTCGCGGTTTCTCTCGGTATAGCGGTCATGGTTGCCATCCAGAGCACAACGTATTACTCGGAAAAAGCCGTGGCAGGCGAACTCGATGCGTTGGGCGCAAATATTCTCATCCTGGCTAAGGACGCGACCGTACAGGATTACTATGGCGCCGATTTTCAGCAATCGGAAATCCCGGAAAGCTATGTATCGGTCCTCACCAATTCCGGATTGCAGGGGCTGGATAACCTCTCCCCAAAATTCAGTATCCCGGTTGACGTGGGCAGTCGGAAAGCAACGTTAACCGGAATTCTGCCCAGAAACGAGTTTAAATCAAAAGCCCTTTGGCAAAGCACACTCGGTGTTTTTTCAAAACCACAAAACTGTGGAGTTATTGCGAACATCCCTGGTATTACGGATACTACCAAAACACGGGTGCGCAAACGAGTTATCGAAGATTTGGCTCCCGATGCCATGCTTGTTGGTGCGGACATCGCCGCATCACTTGCCGTCAAAGAAGGTGATTCACTTACCGTGCTCGGTAAGCGGTTTGTTGCAGAGGCTATTTTGCCGATTACCGGGACAGTCGACGACGGACGCCTCTTTGCCCATTTACATACCGTACAGAAACTCACTAAAAAGGATTCGGTTTTGCATTCCATTGAAATCGTTGGTTGCTGTTCGGCGATTTCACAAGGGTTGATTCGACAAATTAACAAATTGCTGCCTGACGCGAAAGTCGTGACGATCAGTCAGATCGTTTCAACGCAGATCAGGGCCAATACGGTAATGAAACGAATATCACTTATCATGCTTGCCGTAATTCTGATTGTCGGCGGGGCAAGCATTGCCAACTACATGTTCGCCAATGTTTATGAACGGCGCAGGGAAATAGGCATTTACATGGCCATGGGGGCAAATTCATCCTGGATTTTGAAATTGTTTCTTCTTAAGGCTTTGATAATCGGACTGGCCGGCGGCATCTTTGGATATATTCTCGGCTCTATTCTGGCTATGTTTCTAGGTCCACGGATCGCCGGAGTAGCCGTCTATCCCTTGCCAATGTATGCGGTTTACAGCGTGGCAATATCAACCATTATCGCCTTTGCCGCCAGTGCGATACCCGCAATCAAGGCCACAAGCGTTGACCCCTCACTTATTATGAAGGAGGACTGATTTGCATGTTACAGGCCGAACATATAACAAAGACTTTCATTAGAAAACATGGCACAGTCACTGCTTTGGATCGTGTTTCAATAACCATTAAGGATGGAGAATTCGTAGCGATCATCGGGCCGAGCGGAAGTGGAAAAAGCACATTGCTTTTAGCTCTTGGCGGCATGAGCGCTCCGAGCGAAGGGTCGGTAATCTACAATAGAGACTCTGTTTACAAATGGGGAGTATCACAAAGAGCGCAATGGCGGGCAACTCAAGTGGGATTTGTATTTCAGGGATTTAACCTTGTTCCGTACCTCACGGTGTATGAAAATGTTAGCGCGGGGCTTGCTCTATCAGGGGAAAAAGATGTTACTGAAAATAAAATTATTCCACTTCTGCATAGGATGAAAATAGCCGACCGCAAAGATCATGTACCATCCGAATTGAGTATAGGTCAGCAACAACGTGTAGCGCTGGCTCGTGCTTTGGTCAAGAATCCACATCTTATTCTTGCTGATGAACCAACGGGAAATCTTGATCCTGAAACGGGTACTGAAGTAATGAACATAATTAAACAGCAACACGAAGCTGGAAAAACCGTTGTATTAATAACCCATGATCCTGCCATGGCTAAATTTGCTGAAAGAAAAATCAGAATTGTCGATGGCAAGATTGTCGATAACAACTAATGCTTAGGATTTTACGGTTTCATAAGCAACACTTTAAGGTCCTATCAAGTTGCTATATTATTAGTCGGCAATTAAATATGAGTAAAATTGAAATATCTTTTGACCTTCGGCCATGATACCTACCGTCCAGCGCGGGGTGATGCCGTACTCATCTCACCAACCCAACGATCATGGAGATGAGACCGTAAAGGATATTTTGAACAAATCCGATTACCGGATTGAGCATACCTGTAAAAATGAAAAAAACCAAAATGTAAAATCCATAGGGTTCGATGCGGGCGAGGCTGTCTTGTGCGCCGGGCGGAAGGAAACTCATCAGAACCTTCGATCCGTCAAGCGGCGGAATGGGAATCAAGTTAAACGCGCCAAGGAGGATATTGATCCGCGCAACGATCGTAAGCACGGTCACGGTCGCGGATGATGAGTTTACGATGGGAAATTGCAGCGCAAGAAGCGCGAGAAAAGCAATAAGCACGTTGGCAAAACACCCCGCCAAAGAAACGGAAACCAGGCCGAAACGGGAATTCCGCAGGGCATTATAATTGACCGGCACCGGTTTTGCCCAACCGAAACCCACGAAGAAAAGCATCAAGGCGCCGATAACATCGATATGAGGAATAGGATTAAACGTCAAACGTCCATAGCGCTCGGCGGTATCGTCGCCAAAGAGATGCGCCACCCATCCGTGGGCCACCTCGTGGGCTATGATGGAATAGAGCAGAGCAATTGCTACAATGAAAAATAAAATCGGGTCGCTGAATAAAAGTGATTTTAAGCCCATGTACCAATTACACGCAAAACTCGTGCCATGAGGGTGGAAATGAGCCAATGTTCATCATTAACACGGGCCCATCGTTACAACAACGGATTATTGTTTCTTCGCGGTTGAAATGCCGAACGGCCAATAAATCGGACAAAAACTTATAAGGCTTGTCAGCAAAAGAATGACGGCCAAAACTCCCAAAATTATTGCCGCCAAGCCGTTGATAATATGGGTAAAATAAAGCGCTGCGATTAAAACAACAATAAAGATGCGAACGACTTTGTCAATAGCGCCCACGTTCTTTTTCATGTAAACCTCCAAGAAAAGGTGAAAAGCAATAATTCGGATAACCGTCTATTAAATAAAAATGTTGTACCCTGCGTTATCGGCTTTTTTCAGGTGTTTGCGCATTGGAATATGTTTTATAGCCGCCTGAAAGGTTCTTCGCACGAAACCCTTTTTGCATGAGCGCGCGGGTCGCGAGGTATCCCCGAAGCCCTACTTGACAATAAACCATGATTTCTTTTTCTTTATTCAGTTCGGCAAGTCGTGTCCTTAGTTCATCGACGGGAATGCAAAGAGATCCGGCGATGGCGCCTTGATCGTTCTCAAGATTTGTACGCACATCAAGAATGAGCTGCGTTTTTTGATCGATCGACGCAACGTCTTCGGCATAAAACACCGGCATGCGTCCTTCAAGGATATTTTGAGCAACGAAGCCGGCGATATTCACCGGGTCTTTGGCGCTGCCGAAGGGCGGGGCATAAGCGAGTTCCAATTCCGATAGATCATCGACGGTCAGTCCGTGCCGAAGCGCGGTAGCGAAAACGTCGATTCTTTTGTCAACTCCATCCTTGCCGATGACCTGGGCACCCAATAGTTTCCCGGTTTTAGGGTCAAAGAGTATTTTTATCGACAGGGGAAAGGACCCCGGATAGTAACTCGCATGGCTCGATCCATGCGTGTAGGATTTGACATACGGAATGTTCCAGCGTTTCGCGTTCTTTTCATTGAGACCGGTAACGGCGGCGGTCAAATCGAATATTTTGCAAATGGCCGTGCCTTGGGTGTTTTTGTAGACCGTATCGATGCCCGCGATATTGTCCGCGGCGATCCTTCCCTGACGGTTGGCCGGTCCCGCAAGCGGCACCTGGACTTTTTTGCCTGAGATAAAATCAACCACTTCCACCGCGTCTCCCACGGCATAAATGTCAGGCTTGTCGGTGAGCATGTGCTCGTTGACGATGATTGCGCCTCGCTCGCTTACCGCAATTCCTGATTTTTTGACGAAGTCGGTATCGGGTTTAACGCCGATGGAAAGGATAATCAGCTCGGTTGGGATTCGTTCGCCGCTGTTTAAAAGCACCTCGGCGCTCGTGTCTCCCGTGAGTAAAATTTCTTTCACGCCATCGCCAAGGATAAGTCGTACGCCATTCATGGTCAGGTGTTGATGAAGCACTGAGGCCATTTCCTTGTCGGCAGGAGTAAAAACCTGATCGAGCAACTCGACGAGCGTGACCTCCAATCCCCGGTGACGCAGGCTCTCCGCCATTTCCAGCCCAATAAATCCGCCGCCGATGACAACCGCGCGCCGCGCTTGTTTCCTATCGACATAGGCGCGAATATGATCGGTATCGGGGATATTTCTGAGCGTGAAGACAACGGGTGAATCTATCCCGCGTAAAGGCGGCCGGATCGGAGAGGTTCCGGGAGATAAAACAAGAGCGTCGTAGCGCTCGGTGGTTGTCGATTCCCCGTATCGAACCGTAATAGTTTTATCTTCGGGATGAATCGCCGTCACCTCCGCATTGGTCCTCACATCAACGTTGAAACGGTCTTTGAACTTCTTGGGCGTTTGGATGATCAGATTTTCCCTGTCTTTTATCGTATCGCCGATATAATAGGGCAGACCGCAATTGGCAAATGATATATATTCGCCTTTTTCAAACATGATGATTTCCGCCGATTCATCCAGTCGTCGCATCCGGGCCGCGCAACTGGCCCCTCCGGCGACTCCCCCAACGATCAGTATCTTTTTACCCAGAACCGGTATATCGGATTGCACGACGTCTTTTTCAAAGGTTTGATCGCTTGTTTCCGCCATATAAGGCCTCCCTAGGAATTTCCTTTAACGATTTTATTACCGCCATTCGCCCAAGCGGTAATGCCGCCTTGAAGATTATTTACTTGAGTGAACCCGTTTTTGCTCAGTAACGCGCATGCCCGCGCGCTTCGATTGCCTGCATGACAATATACTAAAATTCGTTTATCCTTTAACGAGTCAAGCTCGTTTATTCTGCCGCTGATTTCATCAATGGGCAATAATCGCGCTCCTTGAATATGACCTTGCGAAAATTCCTGAGAAGTTCGCACGTCAAATATCGTTACACTATAGTCCTTCACCAGTGCCTGGGCGGCTTTGATATTGACCTGTAGACCGCCTCGATTGGTTATTTTTCCCATTACGATAAAGATTACGATTACCGCCGCAACGATAAGCAGAATACTCATGAATCCTCCAATAGTGATGATGATTTCAGCTTATGATCCAAACCCGACCATTCCTTTAAAAACAATAAATAGTCCCAACGCCATGAGAATTATCCCGCTTATACTATTGACTAAATACGGATGCTTTCCGATGCCCCGAAAATGCTTTCGGAAAAACTGCGAGGCATATCCTGCAATGAGCATGGGTACTGCAAAACCAAGGGAATACACAAAAAGCATATAGACGCATGGAACCTCATTTTTAAAAATTGGGAACTATTGTTTGTTAAAAATTCACTGTTGAAACCGACCGGCCTCATTGTAGATTATATTTTAATATGAATATACATATTTACATATACATTAAACAAAAAAAACGCTACTTTAAAGCCTGTACGATTTTTTTCGCTTTCGGATCAATAACTGAGTAGTGTACTTTATTGCCGCACCTTAACCCTTCTAAAATTCCGGCAGCTTTTAAAATATTGAGATGCTGGGATACCGTGGGTTGAGGAACTCCGGTACAATCAACCATTGTCGCCACGTTTTGCTCCCCATTTGCTAGTCCCTCAACAATACAGTATCGTATTGGATGTCCCATAGCTTTGAGCAGGTCTGCTTTTTGTTTATGCTCTTGATTCATTAGTTTATTATCCTAATATTCTAATATTAATATACATATATTTCATAAAAAAGTCAAGAGCTATTTTCGTTTATTCTTGCACAGTTTCTAAAGCGCCTGCCGGTTATCGAACACCCGTTTGGCTTTATCTCCGTACGCTGGCAGCATGCCCGGCTCATGAAGTTCGGCCAACCGCAAAAAGACCTGTAACAAAATATCGCTACCAGCGGTCTAAAAACGAATGGAGATGTTCGAATAAAACCACACCACAAGGTAAGAGCATGGATCCAAAGCGCAGAATCCATTACAATGACGCTTTTAAAAAGAGCGCGGTTTTGCAGCATGTCGGCAATCACCATACGCTCGCCGATTCCGCGGAGCGTCTCGGCATAACCGCGAGCATGCTTTGCAAATGGATCGATCGGTATTCGCCGGAAAAAGACGACCATACGATGAATTATGAGGCGGAAATCATTCGATTGAAGGATGAAATGAAGGCGCTTAAACAAATCGTGGAAAAAGCTTTTCTAAAGAAATATTCGATAGAGGAAATAATCGATAGAATGATTGATGAACCGGAGAAGTTCATAATAACGGGCGAATTACACTAAAGGGATCGCGCCGCAAGCAACGTCTTTTTACCCTGCAGTTATATAACCACATGGGTATCGCGGGTAGTATTTTCGAGCGTAAATCAACCATTTAACGTGATTTTTTTTCCAAGATTTGGAAAAATATGAAAAAAACATCAATCAACCTTGTTTGTTTTTCCGCGCTGGCAGCCATCCTTTTCAATTGCCATTCCGGCCCCGCAAAAAAAGCCTCCGGCAACCAGTTTACCGCTATCCCCGCAGTTGAAGGCTTTGTGGTAACTCCTTCGGTGCTCATCCAAACAATAGCGATTTCCGGGACCCTGAAACCTTTTGAGGAGACCGTGTTGATGCCTGAGGCGGCGGGGCGCGTAGTGACGATAAATTTACAGGAAGGAAAGTCCGTAAAGCAGGGCGCCTTGCTGGTGAAGCTCTTCGACGGCGATTTGCAGGCGAGCCTGAAAAAATCGACCGCGCAACTTGAAATTGCCGAGCAAACGGAAAAGCGGCAGGCCGAACTGCTGAAAATCAGCGGCATAAGCCAATCCGACTACGATCAGGCGGTATTGCAGATACATTCAATCAACGCGGACATTGAAATACTCAAGGCCCAGGTACGCAAAACCGAAGTGCTTGCTCCGTTTGACGGAGTGATCGGACTGCGGGCCATAAGCATCGGCGCGGTGGTGACCCCGGGAATGGCCCTTGCCACCATCCGCGCGGTCCAGCGACTCAAATTGGATTTCAGCGTCCCCGAGAAATACGGCAATCAGGTAAAACCGGGGCTCAAGATTACTTTCACCGTTCTCGGCGATGACGGACCCCATGACGCGACGGTCATGGCGACGGAGGAGGGAATCGATGTCGGCACCCGCAACCTCAAGGCCAGAGCCATCGTGAAGAACGGGAACGCGGAATTGAAACCGGGCGCATTTGCGAATGTTGAACTTGAGCTGGGAGAAAACAAAAATGCCCTGATGGTCCCCACGCAGGCCATAATCCCGCAGGAACGGAACAAACAATTGATTGTCGCTAAAAACGGCAAAGCGCAGTTCGTCACGGTGAAAACGGGCGTGCGCCAGGCCTCCGCCGTTGAAGTGCTCGACGGCATCGCGGCCGGAGATACCATTGTGACGACGGGGTTGCTTTTCCTGAAACCCGGCACGGACCTGAAATTTTCCAAAGTGGCGCAGTAGTAGCCTATGACCCTTTCCGAATTTTCCCTGCATCGCCCCGTCGCATCGATCGTCATGAGCCTGGTGATCGTGCTGTTCGGCGTGGTGGGCTTCAATTTTCTGGGTATTCGCCTGTACCCCGCCATCGACCCTCCGGTGATTAATGTGCGCACGAATTACACGGGCGCCAATTCCGACATTATCGAATCCCAGATCACCGAGCCGATCGAAAAGTCCATCAACGGCATCGAGGGAATAAAAACGATCTCTTCCTCTTCGTCAACAGGCGGCAGCAACATCACCGTTGAGTTCAATGTCGGCGCCGACCTCGAAAAAGCCGCGAATGACGTACGCGACAAGGTGTCCCAGGCCGCGCGCAATCTTCCGCTGGACATCGACGCGCCGCCCGTGGTCACCAAGGCCGACGCCAACAGCGACCCGATCATTACGGTCTCGGTGCAGAGCACCACCATGAACGCGCTCGAACTCAGCGATTACGCCGAAAATATTCTCCAGGAAAAGCTCCAGACCATTTCGGGCGTCAGTTCGGTCGTGCTCTTCGGCCAGAAACGGCCCGCCATGCGGTTGTGGCTCAATCCCGACAAAATGGCCGCGTACAACATTACCGCCCCGGATGTCAATGCGGTGCTCAGCAAGGAGAATATCGAACTGCCCGGCGGAAAACTTACCGGAAAATCGACCGAAATGATCGTCAAGACCAATGGCCGCCTCGTATCGGAATCGGATTTCAACAACCTCATCATCCGGCAGACAAACGACCAGGTGGTCCGGTTCGGCGATATCGGCGAAGCTACGCTCGGCCCGGAAAACCCGGAGACCAGCGTCAAGCTCAACGGCGCCGAAGGGATCTCCCTGGCGCTTTTGCCCTTGCCGGGCGCCAACACCATTCAGATCGCGGATGAATTTTACAAACGGTTTGCCGAAATAAAAAAGAACCTTCCCGCCGGTCTTAACCTGTATATCGGCTATGACAAGTCGAAGTTCGTGCGGCACTCGGTAGACGACGTGAAAATGACGATCGGCATCGCACTCTTTCTCGTGATACTGATTGTTTTTCTGTTCTTCAGGAACTGGATACTGGCGTTGCGGCCGCTCCTTGACATCCCGGTGTCGCTTATCGGCGCGTTTTTCATCATGTACGTCTTCGGCTTTTCAATCAATGTGCTCACGCTCCTTGCCATCGTGCTTGCGACCGGGCTCGTGGTCGACGACGGGATCGTGGTGACCGAAAATATTTACAAGAAGATAGAGCGGGGCATGGGCATTTGGGAAGCCTGCATACAGGGGACGCGCGAAGTGTTTTTCGTGGTCATCGCCACGTCGATGACCCTTGCCGTCGTTTTCATCCCCGTAATTTTTTTACAGGGCTTTACCGGCAGGCTGTTCCGCGAATTCGGCATCGTGCTGGCGGGAGCGGTGCTCATTTCCGCATTCGTGGCGCTCACGCTGACACCCGTGCTCAATCTCAAGCTGGGCAAAATCAACACGCGGCATTCGCGCTTTTATATGTCAACCGAACCGTTCTTTGCGGGAATGGAAGCCACGTACCGGAGGGTTCTTGCCTTTTTCATGAGGCAAAAATGGCTGGCTTTCGTCATTCTCGCGGTTTGTTTCGTGCTCATCGTTGTGTTCGTTAAAACACTGAAGTCCGAACTCGCCCCGCTGGAAGACCATAGCCTTATCCGGGCGAATATCACTCTGCCCGAAGGCACGGGCTTCGATTACACGCAGAACCTCGTTGATCGCATCGCGCAACTCGAAATGGACAGCATTTCCGAGGCCCGGTTGATATTCGCCGGCGCGGGTCTCGGCGGCGGCGCCACGAACTCGGGCGCGATCCAGACATTCCTTGTGGAACCCAACGAACGCGTCGCCACCCAGCAGCAGATTTACGACAGGCTATCAAAAATGTACAAACGATTTCCCGCGGGGCGCGTTGTCCCGATCCAGGAGCAAACCATATCCACGTCGCTTTCCGCCGGCCGCCAGCTCCCGGTGCAATTCGTCGTGCAGAACCTTGACTTCAGCAAACTGCAAGAGGCCCTGCCGAAATTCCTGGAACAGGCGAGGGGCGATCCGGTGTTCGGCAGCATCGACGTGGACCTGAAATTCAACAAACCCGAAGTGAACCTTACCATCAACCGGCTCAAGGCCACCGATCTCGGCGTCAACGTCATCGACGTTTCCAATACGCTCAATTATGCCCTCAGCGGACGTCTCTACGATTATTTCTTGCGTAACGGGAAGCAGTACATGGTAATCGGCCAGGTGGAGCGGACTGAGCGCAACAAACCGGCCGACATCACGTCGCTGTATGTCAGGAACAACGCCGGTAATCTTATTCAACTCGACAACCTGGTCAGCATGACGGAAAATAGCAGTCCGCCCACCCTATATCATTATAACCGTTACAAGTCCGCAACGGTGTCGGCGACGCTCGCGCAGGGAAAGACGCTTGGCGAGGGAATCGTGACAATGCGAAAAATCGCCAAAAACGTCCTGGATGAATCTTTTCATACCGATCTCTCCGGCCCCTCGCGGGACTTTGCCGAGAGCAGCTCCAACACGTCGTTCGCCCTTGCTCTGGCGCTCTTGTTTATCTATCTTATTCTGGCCTTCCAGTTCGAGAGTTTCCGCGAGCCGTTTATCATCATGCTTACCGTGCCCCTCGCCATCGCGGGCGCCATGCTGTCGTTATGGCTTTTCGGCATGACCCTTAATATCTTCTCGGAAATCGGCATGATCATGCTCGTCGGCCTTGTCACGAAAAACGGCATCCTGATTGTCGAGTTTGCAAATCAGAAACGCAAGACGGGGATAGCTAAACAGGCGGCCTCGGTTGAGGCCGCCGCGGCGCGGCTGCGCCCGATCCTCATGACGTCGCTTGCCACGATATTCGGGGCAATGCCCATTGCATTAGGACTTGGTACGGGAGCGTCGAGCCGCATGCCGCTGGGGATCGTGGTCGTTGGCGGATTGTTTTTCGCGCTGGTCCTGACGCTGTTTGTCATTCCGGTCATGTACGTTTTGATAGGGAAAAATAAAAAAACGGAACCCGGCGCGCCGGTGGCAATAACGAAATGAAATGCTTCTTCGGAGGCGCAACTCATCCCTCCTTGCGGGAAAACCCGCAAGGAGGGGTGAGTTAAAATGGAAAAGTATGAATAAATTACTTGTCTTGCATTTTTTCATATTCTGTGCATTCCAGACTGCGTTCGCGCAACCCATGCTTACCGTCGACGACGCGGTAAGCATGGCGCTGAAAAACAATTACGATATCCTGGTCGCCCATAACGACGCCGAGATCGCTAAAGTAAATAATACCGCCGGAAACGCGGGCATGCTGCCTACCGTCGCGATCATCGGTTCCGACAATTATTCCCTCAGCAATATCGACCAGAAGCCATCGGGCGGCGCGCCGGACATAAAATCTACCGATGCAACGTCAAATTCCTTCAATGCCGGAGCGGCGTTGAATTGGACCCTGTTTGACGGCGGTAAGATGTTCGTGACAAAGCGTAAACTTGGTGAAATTGAAACCCTTGGCCAAATGCAATTCAAGGACAAAGTCCTGCAAACTGTATATGCCGTCATCGCGGCGTATTATGACGTGGCGCGCCAGAAGCAAACGCTCTCGTCCATTGAGGAAGTGATAACCTATAACAAAGACCGCGTGAACATCGGACAAACGAGTTTCAACGCCGGTCTTTCACCTAAAACGACATATTTACAAGCGCAAATCGATTTGAATGTTTATAAGGAAAACGCCATCAACCAGCAAACCGTGATCAGCGCGGCAAAAAGGACCTTGAATCAACTGCTGAGCAGGGACCCCGAGGTCGCCTTTGACGTGTACGACTCCATTCCGCGCGACGGCGGCCTTGATACGGTCCGGTTGCGGGAAAAGCTCATCGAGCGCAACACCGGCTTAACATCCTTGCAAAAGCAAGTGGACATCGCCCGACTCGGCCTTGATGAATTTTATTCGCTTCGGTATCCCAAAATCGCCATGAGCGCGGGATACGATTTTATTCGGACCGACAACTCAACGGGGTCGCTCCTGATGAACGGCGGCTATGGTCCGCAAATCGGCGCGTCCGTATCAATACCGATTTACCAGGCGGGTAATGTCGACCGGCAGATCGCCGCCGCAAAACTCCAAGTCCAATCCGCGCAGTACGATTTGGAAAGCGGAAGGCAGCTCGTCTATGCCCAGGCGCGCAATGCGCTGGACGAATTTGAAAACCAGCATAAGCTCCTGGCAATCGAAAAGGACAATACGGCCCTTGCCAAGGAAAACCTCGATATCTCCATGCAACGCCTGCGCTACGGACAATCGACGTCCCTGGAACTGCGTCAAGCCGAGGAAAGTTATGAGGAAGCGCGAACCCGCCTTATCAATATAGAATACAATTTAAAAATCGCGGAAACGAAGTTGAAACAACTTCTGGCGCAATTGTAGACGAATCCGGTAAAACCGGAACCCCTGGTCAGCCGGATATTTTAACTTCATCCCAATAATCGCGTAGTGCCGCGTAAATCTCCCGTGCGTTTTGCAGGCGGCTTACCGGAACAACGACCAACTCCTCGGCATGGCATTTCATCCATCGCAGCGCTATTTCCTGTTCGGGAAAATCGGTTGGTTGGGCGGGAAGCTTGTCCGAAAAGAAGAACCGCTCCAATTCCTCCACCATCTCCCCGGATTGCTGGAAGTCAACATTAAAGGGTTTCAAGGATATTTTTTGGTTTCGCCTGAACCAAAAGGACATCCCTTTTCCCTCGTCGGCATGGGGAAGAAGGATAATGCAATCGTGTATGGGTTTGAAATCGCCTTTTCGTTCGTTGACGTCCGTTTTGACATTCAAAAGGGGAGCATGTTTTTTAATCAAACGAAATTCATAGATAAGACTTTCCAATTCGGAACCGCACACATGGGTTGTAAGACAATGGGCCTCGGCCCTAAGCCGTTCCAATTTTTCGGGCGATTCGTCCGTTTGCCGGAAATATCCCATGATCCTTCGCCTGAGGTTCGATGCTTTGCCGATGTAAAGAAAGGCTCCGTTTTTCGCGGTAAACGCGTACACGCCCGGTTGCTGGGGAAGATTGATCAGGTCGTTATAGGAAAATCCTTTTTGGGAAAAGTCGAATGATTCCACCGCGGCGTTCAGCGCCGCTTCAAGCTCCGCCATAGTGGCGACGCCGTTTTGGGCAAGCCGCTCGATCAACTCCGCGACACAGTGCGCCAACGCCTCTCCATGCCCGCGTGCGTTCGTAAGAACCGGCGCCCGATTGAACAACGCGGCATAGCAACCGGACAAAGTGATGGGTTTAGGAAACGGGACATGCGCGGCGCTAAAAAGATGGCTTACCAGAAAAGCGTCCTCCGGAAGCGCTACGCCGCTCATTGCCGCGTTATACTTTAAAACCGCAAAATGGCGCCCGGATAAAAACACGGGGACGCCGTCAATACACTGTTGGGCGATGGCGCTTAAAATTTCGTCTTTTCTATTTTCATTAAACGGCGTGTCGCCGCCGCTTACCAACACTGAGCGCTCGTCAAAAGAAAGCGCCGCGGGAGATTCGAGCCATTCGCCGAACGCGGGCGTGGGCGAAGGTAAAACGGTCCATACCGATACATGGAATATTTTTCTCCGGTTTGCCTGATCGCCGGTTAATACCTGGACCGCTCGCCAAGGCAAGGCGCTTAATTCCGGCCCGGCAGGCGCCGCGGCGATGGGCGAAGCGCGCCAAAGGCCGTCATTGTCGAAAAAACATCGTCGGTCTTTTCCAAGAATACCGGTAATCGCACGGTGCGCTAGGGATGGTTCGGGATTTTTAAATTTCAGGAATCTGCTTGCCAAGTCAACGGAGGACGCTCCGTCACTATCTCGCAGATGGTTAAGTATCGCATCGAGCATAAACGTCCTATTTAATGTATTAAACGACGTCCACGGTCTTTTTGCCGCGCTCCTTCAAAACTACCTTGTGGGTCTATTTCGGGCAAACATTCGTGCATTTCAGAGGGAAAATGGTCGCTTTTATACGGTCGTACCGAAGGGGTTCGTAATAAAATTTACACAGAGATACAAAATACTTGCATTAGTATTGACTTTCAGTTATATTATTAAGCAAGTAACCTTTTTTCAGGAGAGAGGAGTAACTGTATTATGGCTCGCATTACTAAAAGCGAACTGATCAAACTCCAAAAAAGATTGAAGACCGATGCAAAAATCGGTGAGGAGTTTGACATCACCCGTCAGGCGGTTCATCAATTACGGAAAAAGTACGGGATCGAGTCCGTGATTGCCAAGAACGATGAGCGGAATCAGAAAATCGTGAAAGCCTACGAGACGGGCGCCTCCGGAACGGCCCTTTCAAAGAAGTTCGGGCTTTCGGTGTCTCAAACGTATCGTATCATCAATGAGACCAAGAAGAGCGGCAAGAAGAAAAGCGCGAAGAAGAAGAAATAACTTTCTTACGGCGTTTAACCGCATGTAATTTAGTGAAGGGTTCATGGAGAAATTCATGGACCCTTTGCTTTTGGAACAAGATTTTCAGGATTGGAAGGATACTCAGGATTTCTCCCCCAGTGCCCCCCTTTTTAAGGGGGGCGCCGAAGGCGAGGGGATTGAATAAAAGTATTTTATCCCAAAACAGTAACGGGTACTATTTATGTCCAATACCGATCAACCGGATGCGGCTCGGAAACTAAAAAAATCCTTAACCATCGCTTCACTCATCATGATGGGTTCGGTGCTTTTGAGCCGTGTCATGGGAATGGTGCGTGAAATGGTCTTGGCGCATTTAATGGGCGCCACCATTGAGATGGACGCGTACGTCGCCTCCTTTATCATTCCGGAATTCCTGAACCATTTTTTGGCCGGCGGTTTTCTTTCCATTACGTTTATTCCCATTTTTCAAAAGTATACGCTCCGGGGCGAGCATGAAAAATCGTGGAAAGTTTTTTCGAATCTCATCAGTATCGGCAGCGTCGCCTTCATTATCCTCATCATACTGTCGACCGTATTTACCGATCAGATAATAGGCCTTCTGGGCCGCCATATCAGCCAAGGTCCGCAGCGCGACCTCACCGTTCGTCTTACCAGGATCATTTTGCCCGCGCAACTCCTTTTTTACTGGGGAGCTTTTTTAATGGCCGTGCAATACGCGAACCACAAGTTTTTCCTTCCGGCGCTTGCGCCGCTTTTTTATAATTTCGGCATCATCGCGTGCGGTTGGACGCTTTACAGGTTTTGCGGTGTAGCGGGTTTTGCCTGGGGCGTTTTGGTCGGCGCGTTCCTGGGAAACGTTGTAATTCAACTTCCCGGCGCAGCGCGGGTGGGAATGAAATTTCGTCCGGCGTTCAATTTTTCCGACGAGGATTTTAAAAAGTACGTGTTCCTGACTTTTCCTCTCATCGTCGGCCTGGGAATGACCTTTTCCAACGAGGTTTTTTTCAGGTTTTTCGGTTCATTTCTGGGCACCGGCGGCCTGGCCGGCATCAATTATTCCCTGCGCACCATGCTGCCCCTGGTCGGCGTGTTCGGCCAAGCCTCCGGCGTGGCCTCGTATCCGTTTCTTTCGCGGCTCGCGAATGAAAATAAAATGAACGAGATGAATCAATTGCTTAACGGCATTATCCTTAAAATAGGCGTGTACCTCATTCCAATAAGCGCAATAATGATGGTGTTGTCCGAGCAGATTATCGCAATTCTTTTTCAGCATGGCCGATTTTCCGCGGCATCGACGCATGCGACCGCGCCGGTATTAGTGTTGTACTTGGCGGGATCGTTTTTCTTTGCCGCCAGCACGATTATCATGCGCAACTACTACGCCATGCAAAACACCGCGTTCCCCATGATCATTTGCACTGTCATCGCGCTCTTGAGCCTTCCCGGCTATTTTATATTCAGTAAAATGTTAGGCGCGAAGGGTATCGCGCTCGCGGCCTCGCTTGCCATGTTCGCACAATGCACACTGTTGTATTGGATTTGGAGCGCCAGGAACGCCAACATGCCGGGGCTCATCAAAACCGCCATAACCATAGTCAAGGTAGCCGCGATCAGCGCGGCGGGCGCGGCCATGTGCTTCCTCATTAAATTTCTGCTTATGCATCATGGATTAACGGGATTGAACCTCCTTCAAAATATTTTCATCGCCGCGGTCGCGGGAATTCCGTCGACGGTTTTTATTTTTTCAGTCCTTGAGGCGGCTATGGTGGCAAACAGCCGCGAACTTGTAAAAAGGCTGTTCGGCGCCAGGTAAGCATATGGCAACCCGCTTACGCATCATTAGCGACTCCGCCCTTTCCCCCGAGTTCAATATGGCGGCGGATTTATTCCTTTTTGAATCTTGCGTGAACGGCAACGCCGTTATCGTCCGGTTCTACGAATGGGCTAGAGCCTCCATTACCGTCGGGTACATGCAAAAGGCGTCAGAAGTTCTTGACTTAAGGGCAATGGCGAAAAATGCCGCGGCATGGGTCCGCCGCCCGACGGGCGGCAGGACGGTGCTCCATGAGAATGATATTACCTATAGCTGTATCTTTCCGGCCGCGATCACGGATATGGGGAAGACCGTCATGGACTCCTATGCGGTCATTTCGAAATGCCTGCTGGCGGGCTTGACCAAGGCGGGAATTCAATGCCTAGCGGGCGCGTCCTTCGACCAGCTTCGCGAAACCAGGCGCGATGTCAAACTGCCGTGCTTTTTAGCGCCCAACCGCAATGAGATCATGGTTAAGGGCAGAAAACTCGTAGGTTCCGCGCAAAAACGCTCGGCCCAGGCGGTGCTTCAACATGGGTCAATGCCCATTGACGACAATTACCGCAAACTTCCCGATTATTTGCGGCTATCCGAAAAACAGCGTTCAATTCAAAAAGAATTACTGGCCGCGAAAAGCATCTGCTTGCGGGAAATTGACCCGGTAGTGAACCCGCTGGTTATACGTCGGGCGCTGATGGAAGGGTTTATCGATACACTCCCGTTTGAGCCGGAAGAAAAGGCCTGGACTCCGGAGGAAAGGGAAAAAATCAATGCGCTTGCGCAAAGCCGGGAATTCAAGAAAAAGTGGATGACGGCGTAATTTTTATTGTGGAAAATATCAAACGTAATTGAAAACGATACAAATAATATTGACAGGAGTGGTTTACAACAGCGAATTTTCGGGATAATAGACCTTCACCCACTTGATCGCCTCTTCCTTCGCGTTTGTTTTTCCCTCAAGCTGCGCGTCGTAGGCTTCTCCCAGTATTTTTCTAAATACCGGGCCCGGGGAAAAGCCCAAGGCGATAAGATCCTTGCCGGTAAGCAGCGGCGGCGGCTTGACTTCATCGACGGGGATTTCCCGTTGCTTTTCCCGCAGAAAATGATAGTTGGAAATGTCGCCGTGGCTGGCCAGGCAGTCCGCTCGATGCAGCTCCATTTCGTCCTCGAAGGTGGGCCTGGACAGGAACTTCTTTAAAGTTGACAATCGCATATTGCGCACGTTCATGAAGTTCATGTGGTTGTCCACGCATGCATGCACCCCCTCTATAAGCTGATTCGGGGCCTTCAAGCGCAGCAGCGCCCTTACGGCCATGTCGGCGCCCAGGCGCTGATGGTTTGAAAAACGGATGCGGTCGGAAACGGTTTTTGTGCCGGGCTTGCCGATATCATGAAGCAGCGCGCTCCAGGCCTCGATACGGGAAGGCTTGTCAAGGAGCGACAGGGTTTTAACCGTATGGGCGAAAACGTCGCCTTCGGGGTGGAACTCGGGCGGCTGCTCCACGCCCGCCAAAGCGGCAACTTCGGGAAGAAGGAGCTTTAAAAGCCCCGATTCGGCGAGCAGCGTCAGCGCCCTGCCGGGATGCGCGCCCGTGAGAATAGCGTCGAATTCCTTCAGGATGCGCTCGGGCGATATGCGCGTAATGCCCTCGGCTTTTTCCTTGAGCGCGGCCCAGGTGTCCGGCTCTATGGCAAAATCCAAACGTGCGGCGAACCGTATAGCGCGAATGAGTCGCAGATAATCCTCGTCAAAACGCAATCGCGCATTGCCGATGGCGCGGATGATTTTTTTTCCCAGGTCTTTCCTCCCGGAAACATAATCGTAAATACGACCGGCGATGGGATCGAAAAACATCCCGTTGATGGTAAAATCCCGACGCAGAGCATCGTGTTGGGCGTCGGTGTAGGTAACTTTTTTAGGGTGACGCCCGTCGTGGATGCCGATATCGCTGCGAAACGCCGCGACCTCAAAGGGCATTCCCCGCTTGAGTACGACCATCACGCCGAAATGCTCGCCCACGCCGATGACCTGGGGAAACAACGACGCGACGGTCGTCGGGGTCGCATTTGTCGCGATATCGATGTCTCCCGCCCCGCCCGTTCCAAGGAGCATATCGCGCACATAGCCGCCCGCATAGAGAGCCTGATACCCTTTTTCCACGAGCCGTTTGACGATTTCCAGGGCTGATTGTTCTTTGCTTGAATCCATTTTATTCCCGTTTTCGCGACTATTCGTTCATCAAAGAGAAAAATAATTTTCCCAGGTGACATCAATTTATGAAAAAAACATCTTTTACTCTTCCAAAGATTTATCTATTTTAATAGTTATACTTCATTAATCACCACCTTTAAGGGAGGATGTCGATGAAAAAAATTGTATTATGGATCCTTAACGCAACCGTGTGCGTGTCATTGGTCTCCTGCTCCCAGTCAGCTTCCTACGAAGCACAGGCCGACAAAGCATACAACCAGTCCAAAAAAGTCCAGGGATATGAAAAGAAAATGCTGGAAAAGCGGGCCTACATTTTTTATCAGCGCGTGCTCAAGGCCGAACCCGATCATCAAAAATTAAGCATTAGCTTCAGGCAACGCTTTCTTGAAACCACCCTGAACCGCGCCTACATGGTCCTCAATGAAGGTTCGTATGATATGGATGCCATCCACCTTTTTATCGGTGACATCGACAGCATTTTAACAAAGGATTCGCCCGCGGATCTCAAGCAGCGTTACGCCGACTTCCTGTCGACCATGGCGGACTCCTGCCTTGCGCGCACCCAGGTTACCGAGGCCCTTACCTGGATTACCAAGGCTTCCTCGGTGATCGACAATCCTTCCTCCTTGCAGGAAAAGAAAAAGAATATCATTAACGATTATTGCAAACAGTATTTCGATATGGCCTCGGCTTCCTTCGAAGAATCCAAAGCCAACAAAGACCCCGAAATGGCCGTCAAGGCAGAGTACTACGTGCTATTGGCCATGGTGTATGACGCCAACTTTCCCGGCGCCGCCGCCCTGCTGTCGGAGCTTAGGAAAGCCAACGTCAGTACCCTATCAGGATACGCGAAGATGGTGGACGGAAAACTTGACAAGAGAGTAAATAAGTTCGACATTCTGCTCGCGATCAGCAAAAACTCCAAGACCGCCATGACCGTCACCATGTTCAACAATTCCTACAACCCCCAGCGGCTGAAGCCCGAGAATTTCTATCTGGTCGACGAAAAGGGCCAGAAGGCGGTGGCCACGGCCTCTTCGAAAATCGACCCCGAAATTCTTGATACGCAGCACGAAACGAAGACCATCAAGCTCGTTTTCCCCGGAGTCGCGGGCGCCATCAAGAAACTGGTGTACGAAAACGGCGAGCATTACACGGAAAAATTCCTGTTCTGATTTTTCGAGGATTAGCGCGGTTGAAAAAGGCGGAGGTTACATACTCCGCCTTTTTTATTGTGCGCTTCCATGGTATACTAAGAATGGTTTCGTGGACATTCGGTATGGCAAGGCTATAGTGAACACAAATAGTTTTTTAAAAAAAGCGATCCCTTTGCGAACGATTATTATAATCATACCGTTTGCGCTCGGATGTTCTACGTTCTCCTCAATCAGCCCCCTGCCGTATAATCCCGTGATTACGTTTTCCGGTATTGTAGGCGCTGATTCGCTCTATTATCCCGGTAACCGGAGTTACCCCAATACGTGCCGGATAGTCGATGGCTGCGTACGCATGTACTTGTATTCAGAAGATTACTCGCAAGGCGCCATCGGCCAAGGCGACCAGATGCGCATCGATGTTTTTTCCGTAGACAGTCAATATATTTCCGAAAGAACCTCGCTATTTGTCATGACCCGATACGGCGCATTATCCACGCCGACGTATAACATCACCCGCGCGGATACCCTCACCGACTACAATAACATCCACATGCAGGTGGAATCGCTCGAATGGCATAGCGGCGGCGCCGTTTCTTTAACGCATTTTTTTGCGACCGCTCGGCCGCTCGGCCAATTTGCCGGCGAACCGCTTATCATTTCCCGGGGCGCGATCAAGGGGAGGATCGAGTAATCGTTTTATATGAAAAGAATAAACTTTGAAAAATATTGTCCCGTTTCAAAGAAAACGAAAAATCACAGTGAAAAACTAATTGAAGTCAGACTTTTATTTTTTATGAACGGCATGGTATCATATTACTATGAACTCCCGGATTATTTTTATCCTCGTTTTTCCCTTTTGCCTCAACGCCGCGGAGCCTTTTAACGGTTTTCAGAATGCGTTGTGGGGAACAAGCCCCGACGAGGTTAAAAAGAACAACGCGCCGCTCACCTGGAACCAGGCGCCTCCCGGTTCAGACTTCCCAAAAGAACTCAATGTTACAATCATCAACGCCACGCAGAACATCGCGGGCCAAGCCGCGGCCGTAAAGTATTATTTTTGCGACAATAAATTTTTCCAAGCTACCGTGCGTTTCAATTTCGACCGATTGAAAACCTTTGATTTTAACTATAATGTGTACCGTAGCGTCGACTCCTATTACCGCGCGATTCGACAGCAGACATTGACGTTCGTGTTCGATCTTTTTGATTTGCTGAGAAAAAAATACGGAAAAAAGGAACCCGCCTTTAAAGGCAAGGACCCCCGATACATTTTCAAAGACATCGACGACTACGTACGCACGGAAGCCTGGAACCTGCGTTCCTATCCCTACGATTATTACAAAAAGATCGCCGCCGTCGCTTATGCGCAGTGGGACTTGCCTAAAACCTTCATCACGTTTTCAATCGCCATAAGCGCTCCCGATAAGCAGTTCGATTACCAACTATCGATTTCATCAAAAAGCCTCTCCGCTTCAGTCAACGCCAAAAAAGACTCTTTGCGCATACAAAACCTGTAAAACGCCCGCCCCGGAAAAGTATATTTATATACTTTTAAGACACGATTTTCAGGATGATGATTCCTGACACGGCAACTAATCGGCTCGGAAGGATGAGTATGGTCGAACGAATATACGTGGGAACCAAACCCCAGTGGCGCGACGCCATGGGTGAAAAGATCCGGGCGAGGATCATCCATGATTTAGGCATCGGCGCCATCACTTCGATACGCACCGCAACGGTCTATTGCATCAATGCCACGCTTTTTGCCGAGGAACTCACCGCCCTTGCCGAAGGCCCCCTGTCGGACCCCATTGTCCAGGATTATTCGATCAATAGCGCCTTTTGCAAGGAATTCGACTGGATGGTGGAGGTGGGCTTCAGACCAGGGGTAACCGACAACGCGGGGAGGACCGCCAAGGAAGCTGTTATCATTGCCTTGCAAAAGGATTTTCCTGCCGATTTTTCAGTCCATACGGCAACGCAATTTTTCATATCCGGCAGTTGTTCCCGCAAACAAGTGGACCGAATTGCCGATGAAATTCTCGCCAATACGTTGATCCAGACCTCAACGGTTTATTCCCGGGACGAGTGGCTTAAGCTCCATACCGGCGAGTTCGCCGCGCCGCTGGTAAGCGAATCCCACATCCCCGCGCTTTTTCGCGAAATCAACCTTAACGCGGACGATGAACGGCTTGTTACTATCAGTAAAGAAGGTATGCTGGCGCTGTCGTTGTCCGAAATGAAGGCGATCAAAGCGTATTTCGGACGGCCGGAGGTCGTGGCGCAGCGGAAAAAAATGGAACTGCCCGACGGCATCACGAACGTGGAACTGGAAATATTGGCGCAAACATGGTCGGAACATTGCAAACACAAAATTTTCAACGCAACCATCACCTATTATGAAAATGAAAACGCTCCCACGGTCATTGCCGGTCTTTTTAAAAACTACATTCAAAAGACCACCTCCTCCGTACGGGCGGCAAAAGGCGCTAAGGACATCTGCTTATCCGTTTTCAAGGACAACGCCGGAGTAATCAAATTCAACGCCGACAGCGCCGTGGTGTTTAAAGTCGAAACGCATAACAGTCCCTCGGCCCTCGATCCCTATGGCGGAGCGCTGACGGGTATCGTGGGCGTCAATCGCGATCCGTTCGGCACCGGCTTGGGCTGTCGCCTGATCGCCAATACCGACGTGTTTTGCTTCGCGTCCCCGTTCTACGACAAGCCGCTGCCGCCGCGCATCCTGCACCCCAAACGGATCATGGAAGGCGTGCGTGAAGGCGTCGAACACGGCGGCAACAAGAGCGGCATTCCCACGATCAACGGCGCCATCGTTTTCGACGATCGTTTTCTAGGAAAGCCCTTGGTCTACTGCGGCACCTTGGGGCTCATGCCCCTTGAAATAAACGGACGTAAAGGATACGAAAAAAAGGCCCTGCAGGGCGACCACATCATCATGGTGGGCGGCAGAATCGGCAAAGACGGCATCCACGGCGCCACCTTTTCGTCGGAGCCATTGCATGAGGGTTCCCCGGTTACCGCGGTGCAAATAGGCGACCCCATCACCCAAAAGCGCATGACGGATTTTTTGCTTCACGCGCGGGACCTCGGCCTTTACAATTCAATCACGGACAACGGCGCGGGCGGCCTTTCGTCGTCCATCGGCGAAATGGCCCAGGATACCAATGGCGCCGTGGTTTTTTTAGATCGCGCTCCTCTTAAATACCCCGGGCTGGCTCCATGGGAAATCTTCGTTTCCGAAGCCCAGGAGCGCATGAACGTCGCGGTGCCGCCGGACCGGCTCGAAGCGTTTCTTTCCTGCGCCCGGGAATGGAACGTGGAAGCCACCGACTTAGGAGAATTCACCGATTCGGGATATCTGATCGTCAAATACGGCACGACCACAGTGGCGAATTTGTCAATGGATTTCCTGCATAACGGCCTGCCGCCCATGCGGCTCATCGCGCGATGGCGATCGCCCGCGAAGCAAACCGCCGCGCTCGCGGCAGCGAACAACTATAGCGACGATCTCCTTCATTTGCTCAAACGGCTCAATATCTGCAGTAAAGAATACGTCATCCGGCAATACGACCATGAAGTCCAGGGCGGCAGCGTGGTCAAACCATTGGTAGGGGTAAAAAACGACGGTCCGTCGGACGCGGCGGTCATCCGGCCGGCGCTGGGGTCCTTTGAAGGCATTGCCGTAAGTTGCGGCATCGCGCCCCGCTATAGCGATATCGATACCTACGCCATGGCCGGCTGTTCGGTGGACGAGGCGGTCCGCAACGCCTGCTGCGTAGGCGCGGACCCGGGCGCCATGGCCGGACTCGACAATTTTTGCTGGTGCGATCCGGTGGCCGGCAGCGACAATCCCGACGGCGAACATAAGCTCGCGCAATTGATTCGTGCTAATCAAGCATTATACGAACTCTGCGTGGCCTATGGAATTCCGCTTATTTCCGGCAAAGACAGCATGAAAAACGACTATCGCATCGGCGCGGTGAAAATTTCCATTCCACCGACATTGCTCTTCAGCATAGTTGCAAAGGTACCCGATGTCCGAACATGCGTCACCATGGATTTAAAAAACGCAGGGAACCTTTTGTACTTGATCGGGATCACCTATCGGCACATCGGCGCATCGGAATACGCGCTCATGAAAAACATCCTCGACGGATCGGTTCCCGAGGTCGTCGACTCGGCATCGGCATTCGCCTCTTACATCGCCCTCTATGGAGCGATTCGAAAAGGCCTGGTTGCCTCTTGTCACGATTGTTCCGACGGCGGCCTTGCGGTCGCCCTTGCGGAAATGTGCTTTTCGGGAGAGCTCGGCGTCGAGATAAACCTTTCAATGGTTCTTCAGAAAGGCTGCTCGGCCGACGCGGAGTTGTTATTTTCGGAATCGCCTTGCAGGATTCTGGCGGAAGTGCCTAAAGCATACGGGAAAAAATTCGAATCGCTCTTCGAATCCCTTCCCTGTTCCTGCATTGGAGCGGTTACAAAAGGCGACGTCGTTTCCGTAAAAGGCCTTCACAATAACGCGGTCATCGACTGTTCTCGGATCGACGCCAAGGCGGCCTGGAAAAACACCTTATCATTTTAAATTTGGGAGAGAAACGGATGTCAAGAAACGCTCGGGCGATCGTGCTTGCGGGAAACGGCGTGAATTGTGAAATGGAAACCGCGTTCGCGTGCCGCAGCACCGGATTCGAGCGCGTGGACATCGTAACCGTTTGGGAAATCATCGCCGGCGAAAAAACCATTGTCGATTATGATTTCCTGTGCCTTCCCGGCGGTTTTCTTGATGGCGACGATCTTGGGTCCGCCAAGGCGCAGGCAAACCGGCTCCTGCACAGCACGGTAAAAAAAACCGGTCTGCCGTTATTCGGCCAATTTATCTCGTTTATCAACAACGGCAACCTTCTCCTGGGTATCTGTAACGGGTTCCAGCTCATGGTTAAATTGGGTCTCCTGCCCGGGTTTGATAAAAACTACACGCGCCAAACCGTAACGCTCACCTCCAACGATTCGGGTAGATTCGAGGACCGTTGGGTCCGGCTTGCAGCCAATCCGCTTTCACCATGCATTTTCACCCGGGGAGTAGACAAACTCTATCTTCCCGTACGCCACGGAGAGGGGAAATTCGTCGCGCGGGACGCTCAGATTCTTGAGCGGCTTAAGGCCGACAACCAGGTGGCGCTCAGCTATGTCGATCAGGAAACATTGCAGCCGACCATCGATTACCCCGACAATCCTAATGGCTCGCAACTGGCAATCGCGGGCATTTGCGATCCGACGGGGCGCCTTTTCGGTCTCATGCCCCATCCTGAGGCCTACAACCACAAGACCAACCATCCGCGCTGGACGAGAGAAAAACTTCCTGAAGAGGGCATGGGATGCGTGATATTCAATAACGCCTATGCATATATAAAGAAACACCTGTAACCCGGATTCGGGTTAAGGCATTCTGTAGAAACCGCGGCTTTTAGCGGTTTCATGCGGCGCCTGATAGGACGGATAAATTCCTCCGGGTGAGTTTGATTCTTCCTGAATTTCCTGTTCCGTCTTTTCCTCGACCACGGGGATCCACGTCACGGCGCCGGGCATGAGCTTATTGAGGTCGAGCTGCTTGTTATATTTTTTAAACAGCCAAAGGGGTATGTCTTGGCTGTTGCAAAGGTCCCACACGTTTTCACCGCGTTTGAGGGTCTTTTGTTTGACATCGGTTACTTTATACCTTCCGTAAAAATCTTCCTCAATCGCCATATGGTATTCCAGCCGCGTTTTCACCATCCGGTCCAACATCGGCTGTTCGGCGGGGATCTTGATCGAGCTGTTGATGCGTATGTCCGAGCGTCCGCCCATGTGATTGATTTGGCGGATGCGGTGCGTGGGAATGCCCAGCCAATCCGCGTAGTGGCCGATGGTTTCGTCAACGGATATCCGAATTTGGGCGGTGCCGCCGTCGGGAGAAAGCATCATTTCTAAATTGTAAATGTCAACATCGAATTTGGGGAATACCTTGGGCTTGGACCATTGCGGCGTTTGCGGGGCCGTATCCGCGGAAGCCATGGCTATTTCCTTCAGTGAATCCGAAAGCGATCCTATCGACGCCGGAGGCTGAGAGTGAACGGCCGAAGGTGCAGCAACCGCTTGAGCCAAAGGTGCGGGAGCGACCGGGGCTTTTTCTTTTTTCTGTTTAATAGGTTCCGGTAGCTCAGCTTTTTGCGCCTTTTTTGCCGTTTCCGCCGACTCGACGGGATGCGGCGCCACCGCGGGCTCCATCGGTTTTTCGACGGGAGTTGCCGGTTCCAGAACCTGTGAAGAATCCGAGGAAACAACGGCGACGGCCGCTAGTTGCACGGGCGTGGAAGTTTGCGGGATTCTCAACACCTGGCCTTCAAAAATCCTGTTTTTCCGGTTGATGTTGTTTTCCTCGGTAAGCTGCGTCAGGGAAACGCCGAACCGCGATGCTATACCATAGAGCTTGTCGCCCTGTTGCACGGTATAATAGCCGGACCGTTCGGGTTCATCGCTTTTAAGTGAATCAGGGATGGCGGCAAGCTGTTTTTCCATGGAGACCGAGGCGACGGTTTTAGGAACCCGGATTTCATAGTCGGCGGGCAGCTGTTTCTGTTGGTTGAAAACAACCGGTCGCAGCGCCGGGTTGAACTCCCGCAGAACTTCCTGCGGGACGCTCAGGTATTTGCATAACACGCCTGGGCGCATATACGAAGGAAGCTTGACATTCTTAAATTCGATTTTTTTAGCGCAATGCAAGTCGCTGAAATAGTCCGTCGCGTGCATGGCAACGTCGCTGGCCGCTAAAAAGCAGGCGTAAAAATTCTTTGAGGCGAATTGAAACGACGGGCTGCAATAGTTTTTAATGATAACGGCGATGTCCCTTGATCCGGTTACGTTCACGGCGTGCTTCATGCCGTTGACGCCATGGTTATAGGCGGTAATGGCCAGCGGCCATGAGCCGAGTTGCTGATAGTTGCTGTTGAGCAATTTCGCCGCCGCCGATGTAGACAATATGGGGTCGCGGCGTTCGTCGATGAGATAGTTAATACGTAAAAAAAGCCGGCCCGTGCTGCGCATGAACTGCCACACTCCGGCGGCCCCTACTTTTGAATACGACTCAAAATTGAAAGAAGACTCAACGTGCGGCAAATACGCAAGCCGCTGCGGAACATGATAGCCGGCGAAAATAGTCCGAATGGTGTCGAGGTACGCGGTAGAGCGTTCCACTCCCATCCGAAACCGCTCTTTTTGTCCAAGTTGAAATCGTACTCTGCCGCTTGCTCCCGGGAGCGTGCTTTCGGGCGCGTGCTCCTTGTAAACGGCTAAACAGGCTTTTTCCTCCTCGGTCCATGTGGAATCCGGTTGCGTTTCGAGATTTCTCAGACACGTGGCGATGCGGCTTTTTTGGGCCTCGGCATACCGGGAGGCCGCCCACCCGGAGAGCTGTTCCACGCTTATTCTTTTGTAAATTACGAGCGGGTAATCGCGATCGTGGATGACGCCTTCGGTCAGACCATATTCCGTGTAGACCTTTTTCCAGAATGCCACATTGTCTTTTAATATATCGGGAACCGCGAAAATAGCGGAATCGGAGTCATCCGCAACGGACGCCATGACAAAGGTCGGAATGCAGAAGCATAGAGAGTATAGATATTTCAGGAACCGTTTTTTATGCATATGAAACATTTCAGAAATAATTTTTTTATGATGATTGAGTATAGGATTCCGGGGAGAAAAAAACAACGGTTATGGGAACCGGCTCCGGCGGCGCCGCTTGCATAGTTTCTATTAGGCGCTTTTGAGGGGTTAAATATGGCTGGAGTGGAGGGATTTGAACCCCCGACCCAGTGGTTAACAGCCACTTGCTCTGCCGACTGAGCTACACTCCAGCAAATTCAATAAGCAAAAATTGTCGGGTTTAAAAATACATCGCAAGACTCCGGCTGTCAAAGCCTTTATGTTTTTGTCGAATATCCGCGTAAATATGATAGATGAAGAGCGCGGACAAGACCGTAAGGCTTTTTCTCATACATCCACCATGGCTAAAATACCTTTTCCCGGATAGAAGCGGGTTTTGATGAATATACATTCGCTCATGACGGCGGATACTTTCAGCGTCAAAAAAACAAAAAAATTAAATAATAAAGCGGGAAATTACATATATTTACTTTCCGTTTAAAAAAAAGGAGAGGCGCGTATGACGGTAAAAGACATTCCCCGATTGCTTGAAAAACTCAATGACTACTGCCAAAATACCTTGGCTACCGGCGTTGGCGTGTGCGTCAGCCGCGGCCATTACGAAGTCCGGTGGGAACACCTGCTTCTTGAATTCATTGAAAGAAACGACGGCGACATTCCTTTAATTCTCCGGCAGTTCGGTGTGGACGAGTCGCACCTGAAAAAGGCCGTGACCCTTGAGCTGGAAAACCTTCGTACGGGCAACACGGGAAAACCCCTATTTTCCCCGCCCTTGCTGGATGGAATAGAAGCAGCCTGGAGTCTTGCCTCGCTGGAATTGGGCCTGCCGGCCATCACGTCGGGAACGTTGTTTATCGCCGCGCTGGAGCATGGACAATTGGTACTGTCTTCATATGGGAATTTATTGCGCGGCATTACCATTGAAACGCTGAAAAAAGACTTTTACTCCATCACCGGAAGCTCGGTCGAACAAACGGACAAAAAAGGTCCCGCCGCTCCCGGCATGCCGTCAACCGGCGGTAAAGGCGATGTATTATCGCAGTTTTGCACCAATTTCACACAGCAAGCGCGCGACGGGAAAATAGATCCCATTTTGGGCCGCGACGGAGAGATCCGGCAAGCGCTTGACATTTTAAGCCGACGACGGAAAAACAATCCGATTCTCGTGGGCGAGGCCGGGGTTGGTAAAACGGCGATCGTTGAAGGCCTTGCGCTTCGCATCGCCGCGGGCGACGTTCCGGACCATTTGAAAAACGTCGACCTCTGGGGACTGGACCTGGGGCTTTTACAGGCCGGCGCCTCGGTAAAGGGCGAATTCGAAAAACGCCTGAAAAACGTGATTGACGCCATTAAAAATAGCCCTAAGCCGACGATCCTTTTCATCGACGAGGCTCACACGCTTGTGGGCGCCGGAGGGGCGGCGGGACAGGGCGACGCGGCCAATTTGCTCAAACCGGCGCTGGCGCGCGGCGAACTGCGGACCCTGGCCGCGACAACGTGGCTTGAATACCGAAAGTACTTTGAAAAGGATCCCGCGCTGGCGCGACGGTTCCAACTGGTAAAAATTGAGGAGCCCGACGAAGCGACCTGCGCAATCATGATGCGCGGCATCAGCGCCAGCTACGAAAAACATCACGGCGTGCGCATCACCTACGACGGCATTCGCGTCGCGGTGTCGTATTCGCACCGCTACATCTCGGGCCGGCAGCTGCCCGACAAGGCGGTGGATGTTCTGGATACCGCCTGCGCCCGCGTAAAAATGAGCCAAAGCACCAAGCCCGCCGCGCTTGACAGTGCGGAGAGATCTTTGCTCAACGCCGAACTGGAATTGAAAACCCTGCAAAAAGACCTTGACGCAGGCATCGCGCCCTCCGTCGATGCGATAGAGATTTGCACCGCGCTTATCGCGGAACTCAAGGAGCGTATCACCGCGCTCACCGAACAGTGGAACAAGGAAAAGCAGATCGCCTTTTCCATCATAAAACTCCAAGACGATTTGGTAAAAGCCAAGGAAACCGGCGAGGCTGAAAAAAAGGTCCGGGAACTGACGGCATCCATTGACGCGGAAACAAAACGGCTCGCGCAGGCGCAGGGCGAAAACCCCATGGTGTTTCCCAATGTATCGGCCGCCGTGTGCGCGCAGGTTATCGCCGACTGGACCGGTATTCCTATTGGGTCAATGGTCAAGGACGAGGCCGCCGCGCTGCTTGAATTGGAGTCGCGGCTCATGGAACGGGTCATTGGCCAGGACGAAGCGCTTTCGGAGCTCGCCAATACCGTTCGCGCATCAAAGACCGGCATGGGCAATCCCGACGCCCCGCTGGGCGTGTTCCTCTTTTCAGGGCCGTCGGGCGTGGGAAAAACCGAGTGCGCGATCGCCCTGGCCGATCTGTTGTTCGGGGGCGAAAAATTCATGACCATCATTAACATGTCGGAATACCAGGAAAAACATACGGTGTCGCAACTCAAAGGGTCGCCTCCCGGCTACGTGGGCTACGGCGAAGGCGGCATCCTTACCGAAGCGGTGCGCCAGAAACCCTACTCCATCGTGATCCTCGACGAAGTGGAAAAAGCGCATCTCGAGGTCATGAACCTGTTCTACCAGGTATTTGACAAAGGATTCATGCGCGACGGCGAGGGCCGCGAAATCAATTTCCGCAATACCATTATCATCATGACCTCGAACTTAGGCGCCGGAACCATCGTGGAACTGTGCGGCGGCAAGGAAGAAGTGTCGGCGAAGGCTCTCCTCGAAGCTATACGTCCGGAGCTTTCCGATCATTTCCAGCCCGCGCTTCTGGCCCGATGCAAGGTCATCCCGTTTAGGCCTTTGGCCGCCGACGTCATGCGCGGGGTCGTGGCCATCAAACTTGACAAAATTGCCCAGCGCATGAAAAAGGCGCACGGCATTAGCCTATCCTGCTCGCCTGAACTCGTGGATAAAATAGCCGAAAACTGCACCTCGGTTGAAAGCGGGGCCCGTAACGCGGACGCGGTGATTGACCAATCGCTGCTGCCCGGCATTTCGCGGCAACTGCTGCTGCACCTTGGGGAGGAAGACAAAAAGTACACGAGAGTCCATATCGGCTCGACGCCCGAGGGGGATTTTGAAATAATTTTTTCCGAGGAGGGAGACCAACTGCAGGGAGAAGCGGCGCCGGAAATCGTTGAAAAATAGCGCCGAGGGCGCGGTACGCGGGGGCGCCCGTCAGTATGCGCTTACCAGGGTTCAAACCCAAATAGTATTTTATTGCGCGCTCAACAAATACATCGTGAATAGGGTAATTACATTTACTCAACGCCGTTCACCATGTATTTTATGAAATTGCATTATTTTTTATCCGGACATTTGGACAAGGGGGAAGCGACGCGCCTTTGTGGAATACGTGTGCAAAAAGCTCGCGCATTCAAGGCAAGGCGCCGTGAATTTTCAGCGATTTAAAATATTCGACAGGACTAATGAAAAATCAATTTCGAATATTGCTCGTCGATGATGAACCGGGTATCCGTAAGATACTAAGGTTATTTCTTGAGTTGGAAGGATACATTGTTTTTGAAGCGATCACCGCCAACCAGGCCATGCAGGTGGTGAAAAAGGAACGTCCCAATCTGGTCATCCTCGATGTTATTTTATGCGGTCAAACCGGGTTCGACGTGTGTGAATGGATCAAGTCGAATCCGGAAACAAAGGATATTTTGGTGTTTCTCTTTACGGCGCTCAACCAGGAACATGATTACCGCGAAGGTCAGCGGGTCGGGTGCGATCTCTATCTTACCAAGCCGCAAAACCCCAAGGATATCGTTGAAAAAGTACGCGAATTCCTTCAAACGAAGGTTTCGCACGTTAATGCATAGATCTGTTTACGGAAAGGATTCTTTCGCAGGATTATGAAACGAAATACAACATTAAGCATTGTGCTCACTCTCGCCGCGGTCGTCTTCTCCCTGTTTTTTCTTAAAGAGTCGATCATCTTCTATTCAAAGAACCCGCAAAAGCAGGCGGAGTACGCAGCGTCGCATCCCAACATTTTCAAGAAGATCATCAACCTGGGCCTCGACATCCAGGGCGGTATGCGGTTCGTCCTGGAAATCGACAGATCCAACCTGCCGAAGGAAGCCACGGGCGATTTGCTCGAACGCGCCTATACGGTCATTGAAAACCGTATCAATGGATTGGGCGTTGCCGAACCAATGATCCAGAAACAGGGCAGGGACAGGATCATCGTCGAACTGCCGGGGTTCCGGGATGAGGCAGCGGCCTCAAAAGTCATCGGCTCCACGGCGCAACTCGAATTCAACTTGTTGCGCGAACCCGCGGACCTCGAACGGGCCATTAAGGTCGTGGACAATGTAATAAAAGGCGAAAAGATTTCCGATACCGCGTCAGCGGCCGGCAAGGACACCCTTTCGGCCAAGAAAAAGGAAGAACAGCAGAAAGCTCAAAGTTTATTTACCGGACAAGAAAAAACCGCCGCGGACTCCGCAAAAGCCAAAACCGACACCAATGAGGTGGAAAAGGAAGCCGCCACAACGTCCTTTACCGACCTTCTCTCGCAAATGGGCGAGCAGATCGCGGTTCTGGAAAGCAACAAGGCGAAGGTCGACAAAATACTCCAGCGCGAGGACGTCAGGACAGCGCTGGAGAGGGCCGGGCTGGGCGGGAGCTCCTTTTTGTGGGGACATGAATCCCGCGTTCAGGGCTCGTCGCTCTACCGCACATTGTACTATGTAAAGGCGCGCCCGGAAATGCGCGGCGACGCCATTAAGGACGCCCGCGGCTCCATCGACCGCGGCGGCATGTCCATGGGCCAGGCGATCGTCGAGCTTGAAATGAACAGCAAGGGTGCGCGCACCTTCGCCCGCGTCACGGCCGCCAATATCCAAAAATACCTCGCCATCGTGCTCGACAGCACCGTGTACTCGGCGCCCGTTATTCGTTCGAAAATTCCCTCCGGCCGCGCTCAAATCGAGGGCAGCTTTACCATGGAGGAAGCCAAGAACCTGGCGGTTGTTCTGCGCGCGGGAGCCCTTCCGGCGCCGGTTAAAATCGTCGAACAGCGCATTGTGGGACCATCACTAGGCCAGGATTCGGTAAAACGCGGCGGCGTCGCCTCCGCGATCAGCTTTGCCCTGATTATTCTTTTCATGGTGGTTTACTACCGCACCTGCGGTCTTATCGCCAATGGCGCGCTCATTCTTCATATCTTATTTGTTTTAGGTATGATGGCCGCGATTAATGCAACGCTGACGCTTCCCGGTATCGCGGGTATCGTGCTCAACGTGGGTATGGCGGTTGACGCCAATGTTCTTATATACGAGCGTATCCGCGAAGAGTTGCGATTGGGTAAAACGCCGCGCAGCGCCATCGACGCGGGATACAATCGAGCCATCATTACCATCGTCGATACCCAAATAGTAACCTTCCTTACGGCAGTAATTCTTTTCTGGGCGGGCACCGGCCCCATCAAAGGCTTTGCCATTACCATGATCCTGGGTATTCTGTTCACCCTGTTTACCCAGGTCTTCATTACGCGGGCGTTTTTCAACGTCATTCCCATTTCGAAGGACAATAAACTGAGCATTTAAGAAAGGGTCAGGAGTTTTCTTCTATGATTGAAATCTTTAAAAATACGAACTATAACTTTCTTGGTTTCAGGAAAAAGGGATTCGTCATTTCCGCGATACTTATCTTGACCACCTTCGGATCAATCATTTACCATGGCGGATTTAATTTATCGGTGGACTTCGTGGGCGGTACCCTTACCCTTTTCCGGTTTGAAAAACCCGTGCAGAGGGATATCACCAAGGTCCGGGATATCGTCAATAGTTTGGGGCTCGGCTCTCCGGAAGTTAAAACCGTGGGTGCCTTTGATAGGAACGAAATCCAAATTACGGTAAAAAAGAAATCAGAAGGAAGCTACGTGGCCGACCAGATTAAGTCCGCCCTCTCCAAACAATATTCCGAAAATCCGTTTACCCTTGAAAAAGAGGAGCGCGTCGGACCAAAGGTCAGCGCCGAACTTGCGCAAAAAGCGCTCATGGCGGTGCTGCTCTCCTGGATCGCCATCGTGATTTACATGGCGTTTCGGTTTAAACTTCCGCACGGCATCGCGGCCGTGGCTGGGCTTATCCACGACGTTATCATTACCACGGGCGTGTTCACAATCCGCAACGCGGAAATTTCCCTTTCCTTCGTCGCCGCTATTCTAACGGTCATCGGCTATTCCCTCAACGATACCATCGTGGTGTTCGACCGCATACGGGAAAACACCCACAGGGGTCAAACCGGAAAAAGTTTTGAGGATCTCATCAACTCCAGTATCAACCAGGTGCTTTCGCGTACCGTCATTACGGTGCTTACGGTGCTCTTCGTGGTCACCATGTACTTCTTTTTCGGCGGCGAGTCCACGCGCGACCTGTCACTCGCCATGCTCGTTGGAACCGTCATCGGAACGTATTCAACGTATTTCGTATCAAGCCCGGTGCTCATGTACTGGAACAAGAAGTGGCCGATCAAGTCGCATTGATTTTTGCCGAATAGCACGTATTAAAAACGGGCGTCTTTCCTTGGAAAGCGCCCTTTTTTTATTAAGATTGGTTCTCTTTTTAGACATTCCGGCTTGATAAAAAACATACAATTTTTGCTTACTTTAGTGGTATATTTATGGTACATACTGAATTTTAAGCCGATGGCTGTGCGAGAACTCCGACATTATTTAAAAAAGGAGTATTGAATGCCCAAAATTGATCACTGGATTGTTGCCAAAAAAATGGTCGCGGTATTGGACGAGGCCACCATGAAGGAAATCATTGACTTGGGAGGCCAGATCGGCGGAGGATGGTGTCAAGTCCACCAACACATCCATGTCAACTCGGAAAATAAGGAACAAATTGAGAAACTGCTGAAGGACAAGGGTTTTGACGTCGTTACGGCAACCTCCTGCCGCCATCCGGAAACCGAAGGCAGCCACTAGAAGCGGTTTTTTCCGGGCTTTAGGGAATGGGCTGCCGCCACTCTTCATTTCCACCGTCCGTCCCCCTCCAACGGCTCGATGCCGGGTTCAGGCGTGGCCTCCGGGGTGCGTTTACGGACGAACAACGTTAGCGCCAGTCCCGCGAGGACTAAAGGAAATCCCATTATCAAAAACGGCGCGGGTTTTTCCCCGCCTACCACGATTCCCAATACCACGGCAATGAGCGGGTTGACAATGGCATACGTTGCGATGCGGATCGATGGTTCCTTGTGAATGAGGTAGGAAAAGGCGTAAAAGGCGATTGCCCCGAATACGGTCAGATAAGCAAGCCCGATCCACGATGCTGCGCTGATAGCGGGCAGGACTTTTTGCGGGGGCTCGTAGGCTACCCACGAAATGATCAAACCGATAACCCCGGCCATGAACATTTGCAGGCCGCTATTGACAAGATTATTGGGGTGGACTTTCATCTTATGGCCGATGCTGGTGGCAAACGACCAGCAGCACAGGCCCCCGAGAACCAATCCCGCTCCCGGCGTTATGGAATTAAGAATATTCTTGCCGTTATAGAGGATAAGCGCTACGCCCGCTATGCCGCACAGCATGCCGATGAGGCGGGTGAAAGGTATTTTTTCACGGAAAAAAACGCCGTTGAAAAAAGCCACGACAAGCGGCGTCGAGGCAATGACGAGGGCCGCGAGGTAACTGTCAACGCTTTGCTCACCCACCGAGACCAAACCGTTTCCCAGAAGCAGCAGAAAGCTCCCTAAAAAAAGCGCGGAGAGAATCTCGTTTGGCCTGGGAAATACTTTTAATTTTCCCGATGCCATTGAAATGATTAAAAACGCCAGACCGCCCAAAATGAACCTCAACCCTACTAAATAAAAAGGCGGCATGGTGGCCACGGCCATCTTTATGAAGAAATAGGTCGAACCCCAAACAACATAGATGGCAAGATAGGAAATTAGTATCCCCAAAGGCAATTTTTTCAATGCTCGTTCTCTTTTCAATGGTTATTTCAGCAAACACGCATGACAATGACCCGGGGTGTCGGCGAGCGGTTTGAGGGCGGGAACTTCGTTCATGCAACGGCCGATCACCTCAACGCTCCCGGCGCCCGCCTTCATCATAGCGACTTCCCTTTTGTCAAAATAGCGCGCCGCTTCCCTGGTATAGAGGCAGCGCGGATGAAACGGACAGCCGCTTGGCGGGGAAACGGGCGAGGGCGCCTCGCCCGGAAGCCTGAGGCGTTCGCTCGTGCTTGTCGGATCGGGTACGGGAATCGCGGAAAGAAGCGCCTGCGTATAGGGGTGCGTCGGATTTGCATAGAGCGAGCCGGGCGGCCCCTTTTCGACGATTTTCCCCAGGTACATGACCGCCACTTCATCGGCGAAATGCTCAACCACCGCCAAATTATGCGCTATAAACAAATATGACAACCCCATGTCTTGCTGCAAGTCGGAGAGCAGATTGAGGATTTGCGCTTGTATTGATACGTCAAGCGCGCTGACCGGCTCGTCGCACACGATGAAGTCGGGCCCGCTGGCCAGGGCCCGCGCGATGCCGATGCGTTGGCGCTGGCCCCCGGAAAATTCATGGGGATAGCGGTTCATGTATCGCGCTGAAAGCCCGACGCGCTCCAAAAGTTCGCCGACGCGCAGTTTTCTTTGCTTACGTCCAAGCTTCGTGTGAACGCACAGCGGCTCCGCAATGATGCCCTCGATATTCATACGCGGGTTTAGGGAGCTCATGGGGTCCTGAAATATGATTTGCATCCTGCGGCGTAGCGCGCGCATCGCCGGGGCCGCCAAAGTAAAAATATCCTGCCCGTCAAATACGACGTTCCCGGCGCTCGCGGGAATCAGTTTTAAAAGAGTGCGACCGACGGTTGTTTTCCCCGAACCGCTTTCGCCTACCAGCCCCAGGGTCTTACCTCTGGAAATAGTGAAATCCACCCCGTCAACCGCACGAACGAAGCGCTGTTTGGAGAATATGCCCTTGCCGCGGACCGGGAAATAGGTCTTTAAACCGGTAACGGAAAGAAGGGGGTCGGAATTCATAATTATTTTTAACCCTCCGAAGGGTCGGTTGACTTGCCGCCTTCGTACCCTTCGCATTCCCAGCATGAACACCAATGTCCCGGATTGACTTCCAATAGCTCGGGCCTTTGTTGAACGCACCGTGACAATACCAGGCGCGGCTCGCCTGATTCTCCTATGTCTATTGCGGCCCGGCCATCGGCCCGCGACGCTAACGCGCGCGTCAGGTCGCATCGGGGATGAAACGCGCACCCGGAAGGAAGCGATAGCGGACTGGGAACGCCGCCGGAAATAGTGTCCAAACGATGCTTCTTTTCCCCTAACCTGGGTAGCGACCTGAACAAGCCCCTTGTATACGGATGCAGGGGCCGGGCGAAAAGGCTTTTAACATCCGTCAGTTCCGCAAGCCGCGACGCATACATGACTCCCACGCTGTCCGCGGCCTCAGCAACGACTCCTAAATCATGGGTAATAAGAAGAATACTCAGGCCTTGCCGCTGCAAGTCGTTGAGCAAATCCAGAATTTGCGCTTGTATGGTGACATCCAGGGCCGTCGTCGGCTCGTCGGCGATGAGCAGTGTTGGATTGCAGGAAAGCGCTATGGCGATCATGACGCGCTGTTGCATGCCGCCGGAGAGCTGATGAGGATATTCCGAAAAACGGAGCCGCGGTTCGGGGATCCCTACGCGGCCGAGCATTTCGATCGCAAGCCGCCTGGCCTGCCAAGGAGACGCGCTGCCGTGCAGCCGTATCGCTTCGACGATCTGGCTGCCGCAGGTAAATACCGGATTGAGCGAGGTCATGGGCTCCTGGAATATCATGCTGACGCGGCTGCCGCGCACTTCCTGCATCCGGCGCTCGGTCAAATCGAGCACATTGACGCCTTCCAATTCGATTCGACCGGAGGCGATCCGTCCCGGCGGACTGGAAATGAGCCGCATAATGGACAGCGCGGTGATGCTTTTCCCGCACCCGCTCTCTCCCACAAGGGCGAACATTTCGTTTTTCCTCACGCGAAAGCTCACGCCGTCGACGGCCTTGACAACGCCGTCTTCGGTATCGAAATACGTGCATAATCCGGAAACTTTCAGGACGGTTTCTTTGTTATCCATAGACTATTTCAATTTCGGATCGAGCGCATCGCGCAACCGATCCCCAAAAATGTTCCAGGCAAGAATTATGACGAACGTCGCGATAACCGCAGCGCTCAATTCCCACCATCGGCCCACCACGAGGTCCATCCTGGCCTCATTGATCATTTTGCCCCAACTCGGCAAATCCTGTACGCCCAGATTTAAAAAGCTTAATATGACTTCCGCGCTTATGGCGCCCACGAAACCCAGCGAAAAATTAATAATGCCTATATGAATGACATTAGGCAAAATATGCCGGAACATAATGGCGAGATCACCCCTTCCGCACGCCCGGGCAGCGAGCACGTAATCCAATTCCTTGCATTTCATTGTTTCTGCCCGGATAAGCCTGCATGTGCCGATCCAACTGGTGAGACCTAGAGCGATATAGACGCCCGCCATGCCGCTTAAATCCACCTCGGCAAATGAACCAGAGAACAGTTTATGGTCCGCAAAAGCGAATTTAAGGGCGATAAGCAGGATAATTCCCGGCACTGAGGCGATCGTGGTATACAACCAAACGATGAAATCATCGAGGCGTCGACCGAAAAAACCCGCGAGCGCCCCAAGGAACATTCCAAGCGGAATAGCGATGACATTGGACATGAACCCTACGGTTATCGAAACATGGGCGCCTAAAAAAACCTTTTGAACAACGGACCTGCCTAACGCATCGGTACCCAGGGGGTACTTCCACGAAGGCGCCTCGTTACGGTGGTTGTAGTCGTGGCAAGCGCTCCAATCGGGAAAAACCAAGGGACTCATAACGGCAATGGCTACATAAAGGCATATGATCGCGAAGCACGTCAGCGCCGTTTTGTCGTGAAAAATCCTGCGCAGCGCGTCGGCCCAGAGGCTTCGTCCCATGGATGTGTTTTTTGTAACGTTCATTATCGCTCTATTGCAATCGTATTCGCGGGTCGAACACCGCGTAAAGTATGTCGGTTATAATAAGGCTTATAACATACAGCACCGCGGTCAAATACGTAAGTCCAGTGATAATAGGAACATCACGCGATGTTATGCTCGTCAGTAAAAGATCGCCAAGTCCGGGAATGCCGAAAAACCTTTCTAAGAGCAGCGCACCCATGATTAAAAACGGAATCGTCGAAATCAGATCCGTAAGAATAGGCAGCATGCAATTTTTCAGCACATGCAGGAACAATATTGATGTAAGAGGAACGCCCTTGGCCCGCGCGGTGCGTACATAGTCCTTGTTTATTTCATTGAGGATTATGGTCCTGTAAAACCTGACTTCGGAGCCCAGCCCCGCCACGACAGCGATGAGCACTGGTACGTAAATGCTTGATGGATGAAAAAGGCCCGCCGCATATTCCGGCGCTATTTTAAACATGACCCATTGCCCCAACAGCATATAGGCCAAATACGGGATGCACATGCCCAGCACGGTAAGAAGCACGCCGAATTTATCGATCCATGTGCCGCGGTAATATGCCACGAAGCAACTGATAATCATGCTTATGAGCCAGGTAAGGACCAGCGCCGGGACTGTTATGGAAAGAGAAAACTTCGCGCGCTGGCCGATGATTTCCAGCAAGGTCTGGTTTGTGGCGTAACTTCTGCCCTGAAACGTTACATTTTCCCACAAATGCCAAAAAAATTGAGCGTCGAATACATTCACAAGAGACCACGAAGAAAACGCGACGGTCAATTTTCCCCGGTTATTGGGGCACGCCTGAATCGCGGTTATAAATTCGCCGCAGGTTTCTTTGGGTTTGACGAAACCCTCGAACTGCGTCCCGTCGCTGAGCGTAAAACGCAACGACGGCGATCCTTCGCCCTTCGATGCGACGCCGTCCGTTTTAGGAGCGGAAGCGAAAAGCGGCTTATTATCGGTCATGGCGCTCAGTGGGGTGGAAGCCGACAGCGCAAAGACAAGCCGGCTGGCCATGATAAGCGGTTCACGGCCAACCGGGTTGGCCGAATGTCGGGGCGGCGCAAGGTGGAGGTTAAGCGCCCTGGCGGCCATTGATCCGCTTATGTCCTTAATGGTAAAAACGTGCGATCCCGTGGTATTGTCGATGAACTGCAAACGCTTGTGAAAATTGAAAATACTTGGTCTGTCAAGCTTATGCTTCTCGTAGAACGCCTGCCGCGCCTCTATGCCGAGCTTTTGATTTACATACGCGGTCGAAACGTCGCCGGCGATGATCCTGAACAAAACAAAGGTCAAAAGCATGACGCCGAACACCGTAAAAACGGCCTGGACCAGACGGCGAAAGACATACCGGGTCATGAGCCCGTCCTTTTTCCGCCGGTTTCCCGGCCCCTCAGCGCGCCATCGATCCTTCGGAATTTGGCGAACCCGAATCCGATCGGGTGTTGCTTGACGTTTTGTATCCAATCGTAATACAAGGAAAAGCTTTCGGACTCGGTCATGAGCAACACCGGGCATTCCTCACTGACAATGCGGATCATTTGCGCGTACAACCCGGTTCGTCGCGGGCTATCTTGCATAATCCGAATTGTTTGATAGAGACTGTCATAACGGGCATTTCGATAGTTGGCGTTATTAGTGCCTTTATCGATATTGCCGGAATAAAAGAGTTGCAGGAAATTCTCCGCGTCCGGATAGTCCGCCACCCACCCCATGGTGTACATCTGCACTTGTTTGTTTTCGACCTTTCGCTGGAGGGTGGGCCAGTCGTTAAAAACGCACTTGACCTTCAACCCAAGCTTTGAAAATTGCTGCCGCGCGAAATCAGCCATCCGCAGCGCATACGGACCGTCGGAGAGGTCGAATTTGATTTCCGGGATTTCTCCGCCCTCCAGGAGTCCCGCGGCGCCCAGCTCTTGTTTGGCGTCCGCTATTTTCCGGCGCGCGGCGGCGGTATCGTAGCGGAAGTAAGGCCCCGGCCCGGCTTCCTCGTGACCTTTAAAGGAGGTTGGAACGATATTGACCGCCCGCCTTCCTCTATCGTTGTAAAGAATTTTGATTTCATTTTCAACGTCGTAGCCTAAACACAGGGCTTGCCGAATCGATTTGCTCTTGCCCAGCAACGGATCTTCCATATTGAAAACAATCCAATAAATGGACGGTTTGGTCACCTTGCTCAAGGCGATATGCCTTTTTTTCCAATCATCGGTCAGGTCTTTGCCAGGGGTTATGACCGCCTGAAACGTTTCCACGGGAATAGGGCCCGCGTCAACCTGCCTGCTTAAAAACAACATCCACGACGCGTAGTCCTCCTCGATATACCGGTAATTTATTTCATCAATAAAGGGAACGCGTTTTCCGGCATCCGCCAAAAGACCGAGCGCGCTATCGCCCGGATAAGCGGACGAAGATCCTTCGCCTTCCGACGGATAGCGCTCGTCGCGGAAATCGGGATTGCGGTCCATAACGATTTTCCATTTGCGCTTGAAGGTGGTGAGCACGTAGGGGCCCGTGCCCACCACCTGCTCCTGCTCCATGATTTCCGGGCTTCTCTGCTCGGAGGGGATGGGCGTCCGGCCTCCCTTACCGTCGTCGGCGGTAGACAAATGATAGTCAATCACTTCGCGGGGAATGGGTGCGTAGACGTGCATGGCTAAAACGTAAATGAGTTGGGGGAACGGCGATGTAAGGCGAAGCACCAGAGTCCCGTCATCGGGCGCGCAAAGCCCTTCAACGTTCAGGTCATACCGGGAAAAGTCCCCTCCTTTATACTGCCGGGTCTTTTCGCGATATTCGTCGAGCCCTTTAATGCGGTTGGCTAAAAAGGCCCAGGCCAAACCGGTATTGATGTGGTAGTCCGCGACGCGTTTGAACGCGTAAAGAAAGTCTTGCGCTCTCACGCAACGGGTGTTCCATGGGCGTCTTTCCGAAGGATCTTTGCCGAAACACGGATTGCGGTGAAAGGATACCCCCCGCTTGATCTTGATGGTATAGGTCAACCCATCGGGTGAAATTTCCGGCATGCCGTCGGCTATCTGCTCCACGACCTCAACCGGACGCTTCAGGTACTGGTATGCATACAGACCTTCATAGAAATTCGCCTGTATGGTTGAAGACATTTCGTCGCCGCAGGTGGCGGGATCCAGGGACTTTACGTCATCAGCATAGGTAAGCCGGTATATGGCGCCTTTTCCTTCGGACTTTTCCGAATCGTCGCGCAGAACAAAAAACGGCAGCGCGCACAGGAGGGCAACGACGAAAAGAGAAATGCAATAAAACAATTTCATGCCGATGCTACTTCACTTGTTGGACATACAGCCGCTCCATTGAATGAAGCAGGCCGGAGGTCACGCACGGATTGACGTTTTTAAACTTTCCGGCAATGCATACGATCCGTTCGGGCAGGACCGTGGCAATGAGCGGAAGCTGCTCGGCGGCAATCCGCTGCCATCGATCATAAAGGGCTTTTCGTTTGCTTTCGTCAAGCTCACGCGCCGCCGCGTCGAAGATGCTGTCGATGCTCGCCTCCCACGGAGTGGCGGGGGTTTTCTGGTTGGGAAACCACATGTGCATTTCCCCGGAGGAGCGCCACACTTTCAGGCCGTAGTGCGGCTCGACCCCGCCGCTCAATCCTAAAAAAGCCGCATCCCAATCATAGGGCGGATTATCGATTTTTTGGACCAGGTCGCTAAAATTCATAACCTGGAAATGGACTTTGAATCCAAGCTGTTCAAGATTTCTGCGAACCGCATCGGCGATTTTCGCGCGCATGACATTGCCGCCGCTGGTAGCGAAGGAAAATTCCACCGGATGGCCCCCCGCGTCCACGCATGCGCCGTCCGCGCGGAATGAAAAACCCGCGGACCGCAGGACTTCCTTGGCCTTGGCGGTATCGTAGTCATACCGGGCAACGTCGGGATTGTAAAAGAATCCATCGGCCGGACTCATGGGAGACCATTGCGGGAACCCCATGCCGTTCATGGCCGTTCGAAGCATTGTTTGTTTGTCAAGGCCGTACGCCACGGCTTTACGGAAGGCGGTATTTCGAAACCACGAAAGCTTCACGGAATCGCCATAGGATTTGCCCGATATTTTTTCCACGCCGGAGTTTTGATTGAAAATAAGAAAGCTGCTTCCCGTCGCGGGACCGATGCGATGAATTGTGTAATGGCCTTTTGCGGAGTCCTTTTCCAGGCCGGCGCAATCATCCCCGGCGGCCATGAGGTAGTCGAGCTCTCCCCGTTTGAACCGCTGGACTTCGGCGCCGTGGTTCGGTACTTTCATGTAGACGATTCTATCAAGATAGGGAAGCCGGTTGCCCGCGCTGTCCTTTTGCCAGTACAGAGGGTTCCTTTTAAAAATGATTTTTTGTGAAGGAACCACGAGCTCGGGCATGAACGGCCCCATACCCACAAAGGAATCCGGCGGCGTCTGGAGCCGCAAGGCGGCGAAAAACATACCCCGCTGCATGGAGCGTAACAACTTGTGCCGGGGAAGGATTTCCTGCGACATTTTCCGTGGAAACGGCGCATGCGGAGCGGCCAGGGTAAACCGTATGGTCAAGCTGTCCATGACCTTTATAACGGGTTTCACACCATCAATAATGAACAGGTCGCGCGAGGGATTGGGATTGATCGAATCGTTGAGCACGAGGCTATTAAAGGTGAACTCCACGTCGTCGGCGGAAAACGCCGCGCCGTCCGACCATTGCAGGCCTTGACGAATATGAAACGTCCACGAGAGGCCGTCTGGACTCATATCCCAAGACTGAGCCAGGCCGGGGCGCGGCTTGAGCGTAACGCCGTCGATGCGCACGAGCCCTTCATACATATGTCGCGTCAACTCCGCAGCCGCCGGGTCCGTTGCCGTAAGGGGATTAAGCGACGAAGGTTCGGACAATAGAGGCAACACCAGCTCGCCGCCGTAGCCGCCGATGGCGGGGGTAAATCTCTCCGCCGCCTGCTGCAAGGCGAGATAGTCGGCCGTAAGCACGACGGGAGATGGTTTCCGGGATTTTTCGCAGCCGAAGAATACAATCGCCCCACAAGCAAACACCCGCATCAATCGCTTCATGATTCTCCTTGGAATGGTAGTTGCGGCAGGAATGTAAAAAATAATAGAAAGGTGGGAGATTAAGAGGAGTTAATTACAATGACCCAATGGCGGTTGGTTCCTAAAGCTCAACCGATATTTTTAGTTACATCACCCTCCCGATAAGCGCCGCGATCGCGTGCTCGACGCGCAATATCCTTTCTCCAAAAGAAACATCCTCGAACCCGACGCGCTTGAGCATGTCGATTTCGTAGGGAATGAAGCCTCCCTCCGGGCCAATAGCGAGCGTTACCGGGCAATCAACGCCATACGGGCACGCGGAGGCGGCATAGGGGTGGGCGGCCAGCGCGCGGGTTCCATTGACTATTTGCGGAAGTTCGTCCTCAACGAACGGCTTGAATCTTCGTCTGAATTCAATCGCCGGCTCCACGGTGTCGCGCGCCTGCTCCAAGCCTATCACAACATGTTCACGAATTATTTCCTCCGATATCCTCCGGCTGCCCCAATAGTTTTTTTCAACCCGAAAACTATTCATGAAAATCATTTTCTTTACTCCCAACACCGTGGCGGCCTCGACGCATTTAAGGAAACTTTTCGGCCTGGGCATGGCAACGATAAGCGTGAGCGGCAGGGGCTTCGGAGGCTCTTCGTCGAATTTCACGCGTAAATCCATGAACTCCCGCATATCGCCGAGCACTTCGGCTTTCCCGATTTTTCCGTTTATTTTTCCAACCCGCAGAACCGATCCGGCGCAAGCCTTGCATACGGAAACCGCATGCTCCCTCCTTCGGCCAGACAATCGAACGCGGCCGGGGTCGGTTTCATTAAAATCGGACTCGAAAAGAAGAATTAAATTCATAATTATTGTATCTTCAATTTCCCTTGTAGGAAAAGCGCAACATCATTTATATTAATGAACAGACTGGAGTAAGCATCATGAAATCGGGCGAAAGCCCGATTTTTGTTATGGAGCGGTTCCCATGAATATAACGGAAATAACGCCCATCATCGAGGAAAAACTCCGCTTTATGCGGCTTTTCATCTATGATATCAAATATTTTCGCACGGGGAAGCGCGGGGTGCTACGCATATTCATCGACAAACCCGGCGGTGTTACCATTGATGATTGCGAGAAGGTCAGTAACGCGATTTCGGTAGTGCTGGACGTGGAGAATTTTTCGAACCAGCCGTATACCCTGGAAGTTTCTTCTCCCGGGCTGGACCGGGAGCTTCGCAAGGAACAAGACTATAAAATGGTTATCGGACACTTCCTTCGAATCGCGGTAAAGGATGGCGCCGATGACCGAAAGGAATACGTCGGCAAATTGGCGTCGTGCGAAAACGGCGCGATTACCCTGGAACTCGACGACGAACAAACGAAGGTATTTACCCTGCCGGAGGTCATCGCCGGCAGGGTGGACGTTCGGTTTAAGTGACGATGGTACGTACCTTATTTCCTCCTAAGAAGGACTAGTTGACATGAAGCGTAAAAACAAGAATGAAAACGTAAAAGGCCTCGACATCGCGGCGGCGATCAGCGGTGTTACAAAAGAAAAAAGCATCGCCATGGACCTGGTCATCGATACGCTCAAGGACGCCCTGTGCACCGCGGCGAAACGGTATCTCGTCAGGCCCGTCAACGTCGAGGTTAAGGTAGACCGCGAAAAAGGCCTCATTGAGGTGTATACGCGGCAAACCGTGGTGGAGGCGGTAACCGACCCGGAATTGCATATCACGATCGAGGACGCCAAGAAGATCGATCCGGAACTCGAAGTGGGCGATGAGCTGATGCAGGACCTGGACATCGACCTTTTCGGCCGCACCGCCATCCAGACCGCCAAACAAGTCATCATTCAGCGCGTACGCGAAGCCGAGCGGGAGAAGATCTTTTCCGATTACGGCGAACGCGTGGGCGAGCTCATCACCGGAACGGTGCAGCAAATTGACAAAGGCAATATCCTCATCAACCTCGGCCGCACCGAGGCCATCCTTCCTTATAAAGAGCAAATTCATAAGGAACGCTACCGCCAGGGCGATACGCTGCGCGGCTGCATCATCGACGTGCGCAACAACACCAAGGGCCCGCAGGTGATCGTTTCCCGGACGTGCCCGGAATTCCTGGCGCGGCTCTTCGAACTGGAGGTCCCGGAAATTTTCGACAAAACGGTCAAAATCATCAAGGTCGTGCGCGATCCCGGTTTCAGGTCGAAAATCGCCGTGACCACGAGCGACGACCGCGTCGACCCGGTCGGCGCCTGCGTGGGAATGCGCGGCAATCGCGTGCAAGCCATCGTGCGGGAGTTGAGCAACGAACGCATCGACATCATCAACTGGACCGAGGAGCTGTCCCTGCTCGTGCGGCGCGTGTTTTCCCCCGCGGAAGTCAAGCGCGTCATTCCGGTGGGCGAGAAAAAGATCGTCGTCATTATCAAGGAAGAAAATCTCGCGCAGGCCATCGGCAAGGAAGGCCAGAACATCCGATTGGCCTCGAAAATGCTCGAGCGGGAGATCGACGTTTACGGCGACGAGGAATTCGGAGCTTTTACTGAAGAGAAAAAGAACGAACTAGTTTCCGAAAACTATGTCCCGCCGGTCGAGGATGAGATTGAGGAAGAAGAAGCCGCTGAGACGGTCGAAGCCGCCGCTGTTGAAAGTGAGGCGGAAGCTCAGGAAGAAGCCGTTATTTCCGGAAGTCCGGATGAAGAGGTCGTGCAGACGATCGTTGAAGAAGCGGTTGAAAATGTAGACGATGCGGAAAAAGACATGACCGAGGACGCACAGCGGTAGCATCCTCGCGCCCTTCACGACGCGCAGCATGCGCAGCGCGGGGGCCGAAAAGGATCAGCGACGGTCTTAACAAGAGCAACCGCATGCCGATGATTTGAAGACCGTATCGCACACTTTACTTACAGGGGTTGTAACCATGGCGAAAGAAAAAGTCTATAAATTGGCGCAGGAATTCAAGGTTTCCAGCGAAGCGTTGGTCCAACTGCTCCATCAAATGGGGATTCCCGTAAAAAGCCACATGAGCACGGTCGATGAAAACCTGCGGGAGGACATCAAGAAAAAGTTCGAATCGGAACGCGCTGAAATCAAGAAAGAATACGACCGTAAAAAGCAACTCATGACGAAAGCCAAGGAAGACCTCATCGCCAAGGAGGAAACGGAGAAGGAGGAGGCCCGAAAAGCCAGGGTCGCCGCGGAACAGGCCGCCGCTCCCGCTCCCGTTGCGGCCGCGACTCCCCCATCCTCGGCCATACCGCAGGTCCAGGGCGACAGAGATTCCCGCAGAAGGCATGACTTTTCGCGCACCGATAACCGGTCCTCCTCGCCGGGCGGCGAGCGTATCACCGCGAAATATTTTAGTCCAGTCGCGGCGCCCAACACGTCGGCGCCCCCGAGTCAGGATAGGCCCGACAGCGGCGGCAGGGGCGCATTTAAAAAAGGCAAAAAGAAAAAGGAAAAGAAAAAATTCGAACGTCCGGAGGTCGACGAATTCCAGCTCAAGGCCAACGTAAAAAAGACCCTCGCCAAAATCGGCAGCGGTTCATCGAGGAAAAAATATAAAAAAGACACTACACAGAAGGAAACCGAGGACCTGACAAACAAGAAAACCCTCAATGTCAGCGAATTCGTCACGGTCGCGGAACTTGCCAACATGATGGGGAAATCGGTTTCCGAGGTCATAGCCAAGTGCCTGGAACTGGGGCTCTTCGTCACCATTAATCACCGACTGGATTTCGAAACCATCGAACTGGTGTCGGATGAATTCGGCTTTTTAGCGCAACTGATGAACGAATACGCGGCGAACGAGGAGGAGGTTGCCGACGAGGCCGCGGGAAATCAAGTGCCGCGCTCTCCCGTCGTAACGGTCATGGGCCATGTCGACCATGGAAAAACCTCCCTCTTGGATTATATTCGGAAAACCAACGTTATTGCTGGGGAGGCGGGCGGCATCACGCAGCACATCGCGGCCTATGAAGTGGTGACCCCGAACGGCCCGGTTACGTTTTTAGACACGCCGGGGCATGAGGCGTTTACCGCGATGCGAGCGCGAGGCTCTCAAATAACCGACGTGATCGTGCTTGTCGTAGCGGCGGACGCGGGAGTCATGCCGCAGACCAAGGAGGCTATCGATCATGCACGAGCCGCGAACGTACCGCTGGTGGTAGCCATCAATAAAATAGACCTTCCCACGGCAAATCTCGACCGGGTCAAATCCGAACTGGCGAATTATAACGTGCTCGTCGAAGACTACGGAGGCCAGGTCTCGTGCGTACCCATATCGGCGAAAACCGGCAAAGGCGTCGACAAGCTCCTCGAAATGCTGGCGCTTGAAACGCAGATCCTGGAACTGAAGGCGAATGCCGAGGGCATGGCGCGCGGCGTGGTTATCGAGTCGGAGCTTGACAAGGGCCGCGGTCCCATCGCCACCGTGCTCATTCAAAAGGGAACGCTGGTAAAAGGCGACGCCTTCGTTACCGGCATGCACTCCGGACGGGTTCGCGACCTGCTCAATGAACGCGGCCAAATCGTGGAAAAAGCCGGACCGTCTAAACCCGTGGTGGTGCTCGGTCTTTCGGGAACGCCGCAAGCAGGCGATTCATTCAGAGTCGTTTTAGAGGAAAAGGAAGCGCGCGAGATCAGCGTTCGGCGCCGCTTGGCCCAGAAGGAACGTGAAATGCGCCGTATCGGCGCCGTATCCTTGGATCACTTGTACGAACAGATTCAAGCCGGAAACGTCAAGAACCTCGATCTTATCATCAAGGGCGACGTTGACGGATCGGTTGAGGCGCTCGCCTCGTCGCTCGAAAAGCTTTCCAACGCGGAAATAAAAGTCCGTGTGATCCACAAGAGCGTAGGCGCCATCAAGGAGACCGACATCAACCTCGCGGTCGCCTCCAACTTGATTATCATCGGATTTCATTTGAGTCCCAACAGCAAGATCCGGGAAATGGCTAAAAAAGAGGGCGTCGACATCCGGACGTATCGAATTATCTACGAAGCCATCGACGCGGTGAAAAAGGCCATGGAAGGCATGCTGGAGCCGGAAACCAAGGAAAACATTCTTTCCACCATCGAAGTGCGCCAGGTGTTCAAAGTCGCTAAAGCGGGCACGATCGCCGGCTGTTTCGTTCTCTCGGGAACGGTGAAAAACGGCAGCAAGGCCCGCGTGATCCGCGACGACGTGGAGATCGCCGACACGAAGCTGTCGTCGCTAAGGCGGCATAAGGAAGACGTGCGGGAGGTGCAGACCGGATTCGAATGCGGATTGACAATAGATAATTTTAACGATTTCAAGGAACAGGACCGCATTGAGACGTACGAAGAGGTCCAAGTGGCCAGGAAATTGTCATTGTAAAGGGAAAGTCTCGACGTATGCCATCAATACACTTCCACATGGAACGTTTGAAGGAGGACTTCCACCGGGAAATCGCCTGGGTCATCGCCAACCGCGTACGGGACCCCCGTATACCGGAGGTGGTTACGGTGCTTGAAATCCGCCTAGCTCCCGATACGCGCAACGCCACGGTTATCGTGAGTATTTTCGGAGACGAAGCCGTCCAACAGCAAGCCCTTGAAGGTCTTAACAGCGCCGCGCCGTTCATTCAAAAAATAGTGGCGCAGCGCGTGAGGATTAAACATTTCCCAAAGCTCTATTTTAAAATCGACAAGTCTCTCGATTATTCCGAAAACCTCAACACGTTACTCAATGATATCAAAGATGATTTGGTCTGAGCTTTCTTCCGTCATCGCGAATAACCATTCGTTCCTCATTTCCTCGCACATGAGCATCGACGGCGACTGCGCCGGCTCCGAGCTCGCCATGTACTGGTATTTGACGTCGCTTTCAAAAAAGGTCGCGGTGTATAACCACGACTCCCTGCCGCCGAAATTTTCCTTCCTGCACGACGCCGCGGTATTGACGCAGGAAAAACCTGAAGGACCTTTTGATGTACTGATGGTGCTCGATTGCAGCAACCCCAAACGGCTTGGCTGGGAGGGCGTCGAAACGGCCGCCTCCGTCATCGTCAATATCGACCATCACCGGGACAATGTCAATTTCGGACGCATCAACGTGGTCCGCAGCAACGCATCCGCCACGGGCCAGATCATTTATGACTATTTTTCCCATATAAAGGCGGACTTCCCCGCCTCCGTGGCCGAAGCGCTCTATACCGCAATTCTTACCGATACGGGAGGCTTCCGCTTTTCAAACACCAACGGCGCCGTTCTGGCGATTTGCGCGGACCTCAGCAACCGCGGAGCCCAATGCGCCGGGATTTACGAAAAGGTCTATACGTCATTCACCCCCAACGGACTCCTTCTGCAGGCGCGCATCTGGTCAACGCTTACCTTTTATCGGGCCGGGACCATCTGCACCATGGAAATGCCCTACACCCTTATCGAGGAGCTGGGCGCGACCTATGGGGACTCGGAGGGCATGGCGGACCTGACCATCATGGCAACGGGCGTGGAGGTGGGAATGCTCATCAAATATAACCCGACCCAAACCCATTTCAGCCTTCGCTCCACCGGACGCGTGGACGTGGGAAAAATCGCCAAGACCATTGAAGGCGGCGGCGGGCACAGCAGCGCGGCGGGGTGTACGATGAGCAGGCCTTTTGCCGAGGCGAAACCGGCGATGCTTGAAATACTTTCCCGAGAGCTGGGCTGAGGTTTGGACGGATTTCTTCTTGTCAATAAGTCGCCCGGCCCCTCGTCCTTTGCCGTAGTCAAGCGCGTACGGACATTGTGCGGAGGCGCGCGCACGGGCCACGCCGGGACGCTCGATCCCGCAGCCGCAGGCCTTCTTATCGTTGGGGTCGGCGCGGCCACGCGGCTCTTGGAGTACCTTCCCGCGCAGCCGAAGAAGTACACGTTTACCCTTCGTTTCGGCGTTGAAACCGACACCTTGGACGAGGAAGGCCCCATTCTCAAGGAAGGCGGCCGGGTCCCCTCACTCGGGGAAATAACGTCCGCGTTGCCGCGGTTTATCGGCGCGACTATGCAGGAACCCCCCAGGTTTTCCGCGCTGAAAGTACGCGGGAGGCGCTCCTATGACCGAGCCAGGAACAAGGAGGACTTTTCCCTAACCCCCCGCGAAATATCCGTTCAATCGTTGAACATTATAAGCGCCGGAACACCGGATAGCGATGTCGTGTTCGAAGTGAGCTGCTCGACGGGAACCTACGTTCGCGCCCTGGCGAGGGATATTGCGGTATCGCTTGGCACTATAGGTCATGCCCGCGGTATTCAGAGGACCGAAATCGGGCCCTTTACTCTTGCCGAGGCCGTTGATTTCACCGCGCTAACCCCCCCGATCGAGCTAATCCCCGTTAAAACGATGTTTAAAACGTGCGAATGCATCACCATTGATGTGGAGCGCCAAAAACAGATTACGCTAGGAAGGGACATACTTCTTTCGCATGAAGGAGAGGCAGGCAAACCGTTCTTTGCTTTCAATGAGAACGATGGACTGGTTGCGGTATTAACACAAAAGGAAAAAAGATTGTTCCATCCGGTTAAAGTATTTTTATAATCATGCAAATAGTTTTAGCATCCGAAATAGATTCCCTTCCTATAACGGAAAGCGTGGCCTCAGTCGGCAATTTCGACGGCGTGCATCGCGGCCATGATCTATTAATAAGGGACGTCAAAACCCGCGCTCAAGCCTTGCATTATAAAAGCGTCATCGTTACCTTTGAACCGCATACCCGTGCGGTTTTGTTTCCTGATGCGCCGCAACCGATTCTTTCGACCTTCGAGGAAAAAACGATTCTCATGCAACACTATGGCGTGGATTATCTGATATGCCTTCCTTTTGACCGCTCCATCGCCGAAATGCCGGCGGAGGCGTTCGTTAAAAATATCATGGTTCGAAAACTGAAAGCGCGGCAATGGGTCATGGGCGAAGGCCATGCCTTTGGCAAAAATCAGAGCGGAAGCAAGAATTTTCCGCACACTAGTAAAGGCAAAAACGATATTTATATGATTACGGCCCAACCAATGATTCTCAACGGGCGGGTGATTTCGTCAACGGAAATACGCTTGAACATCGTCGAGGGCCGTATTGAAGACGCCGTTATGATGCTGGGACATCCGTATTTGTTGGTATCACAACGAATTTCGGGCTTAAAAAAAGGAACACAGTTAGGGTATCCAACCCTGAATTTTACCAGTCCGCCTTCTAGCAAGGTACTGCCGCCACCGGGAATTTATGCCGCGGAAGTTGAATTCGGAGAGCGCCGCTGGAAGGGAGCGCTTTATTTTGGGGATTGTCCAACCTTTGGAAACCGCGACAGGCATTTTGAATTTCATGCGTTCGATTTTTCCGGCATCGAACCCAGGGAAGGGGCAAGCGCAAATCTTTGGTTGCACTCGAGAGTGCGGGCAGACAGGGCATTTAAGGACGCGGCGGAACTGACCGCGTCAATCAAACGGGATATTGAAAACATTACATATTTTTTTTCACAGGAGAAGGAGCAATGCCAATAACAAAAGAGAAAACGCAGGAACTTATCACGAAGTACGGTAAAAACGAAAAGGATTCCGGCAACACCGAAGTGCAGATCGCGCTATTGACCGAAGAAATCAATGCGTTGACCGAACACGTAAAAATCCACAAGCAGGACAATCATTCCCGTCACGGGCTGCTTACCATGGTTGGAGAGCGGCGGACGCTTTTGGAATTCCTGAAGCGCAAGGATATCGAGAAATACCGCGCGCTCATTGAAAAACTAAAAATCAGAAAGTGATTGAACACACAACAATCACGTAGGAGACATGAATGGCTTATCAGAAAATTGAAGAAAACATCGGCGGGGTCACGGTTTCCCTGGAAACCGGACGCATCGCCAAGCAAGCCGGCGGCGCGGTCATCGCCCGCATCGGCGACACCATGGTGCTTTCAACGGTGTGCGCCGGGAAAGAAATCGAAGACACGGATTTTTTCCCGCTTACCGTTGAATACATCGCGAAAACTTACGCCGCGGGCAAGATTCCCGGCGGTTACTTTAAACGGGAAGGAAAACCGAGCGAAAAAGAAGTGCTCAGCGCCCGCCTTGTGGACCGGCCGCTGCGGCCGCTTTTTCCAAAAGGTTACCGTAGCGAAGTTCAAATCATCAACTCAGTCATTTCCGCGGATGAAATCTACGACGCCGATGTCATGGCCATAACAGCCGCATCATGCGCGTTGTGTCTCTCCGACATTCCCTTCGCCGAACCGGTCGCCGCCGTTCGGGTGGGGCTCATCGACGGCGTTCTCAAGGTGTTTCCCACGCTTGAAGAAACGGAAACCGGCAAATTGGAGTTGGTTATCGCCGGATCGGAAAGTTCCATCGTCATGGTCGAAGGGTGCGGCAGCGAAGCCAAGGAAGAAGTGATCGTTGACGCGATCACGCTTGCGCATACCGAAATTAAAAAATTGATTGCCATGCAAAAAGATCTCATGGCAAAAACCGGCGTTGTCCGTCCGGCGTTTACCCCGGCAATCCTCGATCCGGCGATCCTTGAAGCCGTGACCGAACAAGTTAAGGATAAAATTCACGACATCAGTTTTCATGCCGATAAAAAGACCCGCTATGCGGGCATGAAGAAGCTCTTGGAAGAAACCCAGCTCGCGCTTGCCGAAAAATTTCCCGAAAAGGTGAAGGCGATAGCCGAGGCATTCCGTGAAATTGAAAAGCAGGACATTCGCAGGACTATACTGGAAAAAGGCGTCCGCGTTGGCGGCAGGGACTGCGACACTATCCGTCCCATCACGTGCGACTTGGACATCCTTCCCCGGGCGCACGGTTCAGCGCTGTTTACCCGCGGTGAAACGCAGTCGCTGGTGGCCAGTACGCTGGGCACAAAACTCGACGAACAGCATATCGACGACATTCAGGGCGAGTACGACAAGTCCTATATGCTGCACTATAATTTCCCTCCGTTTTCGGTGGGTGAAGTCAAGCGCCTGGGCTCGGTGAGCCGCCGTGAAGTGGGTCACGGGCATCTCGCGGAAACGTCGCTTTCGCCCATTCTTCCCGCGGAAACCAGCTTTCCGTATACCATCCGCGTGGTCTCCGAAATCATGGAATCCAACGGATCATCGTCGATGGCAACCGTATGCGGAGCGTCGCTGTCGCTCATGGCCGCCGGCGTTCCTATCAAGTCGCACGTCGCCGGAGTGGCCATGGGGCTGATCAAGGACGGCGAACGGCATGTCATCCTGACGGACATTTTAGGCACCGAGGATCATGTGGGCGACATGGACTTCAAGGTCGCCGGAACTCGCGAGGGCGTCACGGCCATCCAAATGGACATTAAAATAGCCGGCGTTACCCCGGAAATCATGCGGGACGCGCTTGACAAGGCCAATAACGCCCGTATGCGCATTCTTGACATCATGTACGCGGCCATTCCGGCCCCGCGCAAGGAGCTCTGCGAATTCGCGCCGCGTATCACGTCCATTAAAATCGACAAGGACAAGATCCGCGAAATCATCGGGCCCGGCGGAAAGATCGTGCGCGACATTCAGGAAAAAACCGGCACGACCATCAGCATCGAGGACGACGGCACGGTGCAGGTGGCGGCGGCCAACAAACTCCAGCGCGACGCGGCGCTCAAGCGGATCAAGGACATCCTCGCGGAGCCCGAACTTGGCGCCGTTTACGAGGCCACGGTTAAATCCATCGTCGACTTCGGCGCGTTCGTGGAATTCCTGCCCGGTAAGGAAGGTCTCGTGCATATTTCCGAGCTGGACGTTAAAAGGGTCAACAAAACCGAGGACGTGGTCCAGATGGGAGACGTCATCAGCGTCAAACTCATCGGGTTCGACCGGTTCGGCAAGGTCAAGCTCAGCAAAAAAGCCTTGATGACGCAGTAGTAAATAAATAAACGTCCTGTTCTTTCTTTGTAGAGACGCATGGCCGTGCGTCTCTACAAATTTTTAGACTTCGTCCAATATTAGTGCATTTACTGTAGTGTCCATTGTTTCTTTTCGCTCTACCCCCGTAGGGGAATTCGTAGAAAATTACGAAACGCATTCTCCCCTGCTGGGGTCGGAGGGCGTTATGATCGGGCCCCAAATTCCCTATGAACCCACCCAAAATTATCCTTATTAAACGCCTGCCGCACGCTTTCGGCCTTCCGCTTCCCGTCCGCATGACGCCGGGATCGAGCGGAGCCGACCTTGCCGCGGCCATCGAGGAGGACATGACGATTTTGCCCGGAAAGCGCGCGCTAGTTCCGACGGGCTTTTGCCTAGAAATTCCAACCGATCTTGAGGTGCAAGTTCGCTCGCGCAGCGGGCTGGCTGCCAAGCACGGCGTCATGGTGCTCAATTCCCCCGGCACCATCGACTCCGACTACCGCGGGGAGGTCAAGGTGATCTTGGCGAACCTGGGCGAGGAGCCCTTTATCGTGCGCCGGGGCGACCGCGTCGCTCAGGCCGTTCCCATGTACGTGGCGAGCATAGTTGATTTTAAGGAAGAGTCCGAAATTTCAGAAACCAAGCGCGGAGCCGGCGGCTTCGGGCATACGGGCGTGTAATCCAACAATTGTTTTAATCACGGATGAAACGGATGGGGATCACTCACACCCCAACTTCCCAAGTTCCTCCTGAAAGTTCTCCCAATCCCCGAGCAGTGCTTCGTTTGCCTTTTTTGTTGTGTCGATTTTTTGCTGGGTTTCGTGAAGAAGCTTGAAATTACTGGCGTTTGCCGGATCATGCAGCACTGCGATCCATGCGGTTATTTCCGATTCTATTGTTGCTATTTCCGCCTCCGTTTTTTCGATTTTCCTGGTGATGCGCTTACGCGCCTCGCGCATTTTCATGCGCTGTTGCTTGACTGAAGCCTCGTTTTGCTCATCATTTCCGGCTTGTCCCGACGCGGGGAGATCGTCGCCCTCCATATACCCCGCGGCCCTGAATTCATGGTATTGATCGATGGTCCCTGGAAAGTCCCTGAAAATACCGGGCCGCATTTCGATGATCCGCTTGGCAACGCGGGAAATGAAATATTCGTTGTGCGAAACGAACAAAACCGTTCCTTCAAATTCCTCCAAGGCATCCGCAAGAATTTCAATTGATTGAATGTCCAGATGGTTGGTTGGTTCGTCGAGAATGAGAACATTGCCGCAATTCGATAGTATGGTTGCCAGAGCAAGCCTCGACTTTTCTCCTCCGGAAAGTACTTTGACCTTTTTTTCAACGGTGTCGCCGGAAAAAAGAAACGCGCCCAGGACATTTTGTATGAAGGTCCGGTCCCCGGAGCCGGACGCGTCGGCAATGGTCTCGAAGAGCGTTTTTTCGGGAGAAAGCTGTTCCAATACATGCTGGCCGTAGTAGCGGATATCGGCATTGTGGCCGAGGTGCACCATACCGCTTACGGGAGTGATTATCTGCGCGAGCGCCTTAAGCAGCGTGGTTTTTCCGGCGCCATTGGGGCCGACTATCGCGATTTTATCACCCCGGTTAACGGTAAAGGTAATGTCCGAGAATACCGGAACATCATTATAGGCAACGGAAATGCGCTCACTTTTAAAGGGAACGCCGCCGCTTTGATGTGACAGGGGAAAGGAAAAATGGATGGTCCGCGCGCTTTCCGGCGCATCCGGCAGCTCTTCCTTGAGCGATTCACACAACTTGACGCGCGACTGAACCAGGGACGCCTTGGTCGCCTTGGCCCTGAACCGCTCAATGAATCGCTCGGTTTGGGCGATCTTTCGTTCGAGGTTTTTGGAGGAATTCTTGAGCGTTTCATCGCGCTGAGTTTTATAGGCCATGTAGCCGTCGTAGTTGCCCTTATACACCGTAATGCCGCCGCCGTGAAGTTCGGCGGTACAGGCGGTCATCCGGTTGAGGAATTCACGGTCGTGGCTTACCACGATAAGCGTTCCATTGAAACGCTCAAGGAATTTTTCAAGCCAGATGAGCGAATCAATGTCCAGATGGTTGGTGGGTTCGTCCAGGAGAAGGGCCTGGGGCCTCAGCAACAGTAGTCGTCCGAGCACCACGCGCATGCGGTACCCTCCCGACAATGATTGAATCGATGTTTCCCATTTGTCGGAAGGAACGCCCAGTCCGGCAAGAATCGACTTTGCGCGGGAAACAAGCGAGAAGGCGTCGTGAAATTCAAGATCGCGTTGGAGTTTGTCGATTTTCTCAAGGGCTTTTTGAAACGCGGGATGTTCGCTGTTCTCCAATGACCCGGCGATCGATTCGTACGCGTCCTGCACATTAAGCAAGTCCTTAAACGGCTCCAGAACGATGGCGAGCGGTGAATTGTCGCCCAGCGCTTCCACCTCTTGGGGAAGGTATCCTATGGTTATGTCCGACGGCAGGGCAATGACGCCGCTGTCGGGCTTCTCCATGCCCAGTATCATGCGAAGCAGAGAGGTCTTACCGCTTCCATTGGCGCCGATAAGGGCTATGCGCTGCTGGTCGGCAAAGGAAATGGACGCATTTTCGAAGAGAATGCGCCGGCCGTATTGCTTTTTGACATTCTGGATAGAGATCATTGCGATAAAAAATACTATATTGTAAGCTGAGAGTTTTCCGGATGAGGGTATTTGGGGGAGTGGAAATGAGCATGAATAAAAGCACACGTTCGAAAAATCTTCCAACCATGCCTTTGTGCGCGCCCCTCAACGAGTGTTCATTATTGAGCGCTGAACTTTCTAGTGGGTCACGCGGCGAGGCTACGCAAAAGAACCCAAAGATCTTATCATTATTTATTCTCTTTTGTTGCGCATGCGCTTTAGTATCCTTTCAATGCGAATCCCGAAAACCTCTCTCTGATAAACTCAACGTATTCGTCAGCATTCTTCCCCAGAAATATTTCCTCGATAAAATCGGCGGCGATTTGGTCGATGTGTCGATCATGGTCGAGCCGGGGGCCTCGCCGCATTCCTATGAGCCGCGTCCGTCGCAAATGGTCGGACTTTCCAAGGCAAAGGCCTATTTTTCCTTGGGGCTCGAATTCGAAAAAGCCTGGCTTTCCAAATTCGCGGCGCTCGCGCAATCCGTGCGCATCGTGCCGACGGATACCCTTATCGTCAAAATGGCGGCGGATTCAATGGCCGAGGCGAACCATCATGAACATGAAGGGTTGGATCCGCATATTTGGCTATCTCCCGAATTGGTCAAGCAACAGGCGGCAACGATATATCAGGCTCTGCGCGAAATCGATCCGGTCCACGACTCGGCATATACCGCCAATTACCGGTTATTTGAAACGATAATCGTTTCATTGCAGGATTCAATCCACGCGCTTTTCAAATCCGATTCCCTTGTACCAACGGTAAAGCCTTTTCTGGTGTTCCATCCTTCGTGGGGATACTTCGCGAGGGAATTCACGCTTCGCCAAATCGCCATCGAAATCGAGGGTCGGGAACCAAGTCCCAAGCAAATGGAAACGATTATCACCCAGGCCAAACAAAACAATATTCATACGATTTTCGTCCAACCCCAATTTTCACAGCAATCCGCCATGGCGATCGCCCGGCAACTCCATGCGCGAATCCGGGTTGCCGATGATTTGTCATATGACTGGCCCGCTAATCTTTTATCTTTTGCAAAAAACATCGCGCTCCGGTAGGACCTATGACGGATTCCTCTACTGTTATTCAATTAGACAAAGTATCGTTTTCGTATGGAAACAACCATGTTCTTACGAATGTGTCGTTGTCCGTTACCGCCGGAGATTTTGTTGGCGTCATCGGTCCTAACGGAGGCGGCAAGACAACGCTTTTACGACTCATCCTGGGGGTTTTATCGCCCGTTACGGGTACGGTCGCCTTATTGGGCGGTTCGCCCGAAAAAACGCGAATACGGGCGGGCTACGTTCCGCAGGAAACATCCTCGAATAAATTGTTCCCTATTTCCGTTTGGGACGTGGTGCTTATGGGAAAAATGGGAACGCGCGGCTTTTTCCACTCTTACACCAAACAGGATCGGCAACAGGTTGCGGCAATGCTTGAGGAGTTGAATATCCATCCGCTCAAGGACAAAAGCATCGGCGATTTGTCCGGAGGCCAGCGGCAGAAAGTGCTCTTGGCGCGGGCGCTGGTGTCGGACCCTCAAATTCTTTTTTTGGACGAGCCGACCGCGAGCATCGATACCAAGGGACAGGATGAACTCTATGAATATCTATTGCATAAAAACAAAGCCGGGACGACCGTCCTGCTGGTAACGCACAACGTCGGCGCCGTTTCCGCCTACATCAAGTCAATTGCGTGCGTAAATAGGGAAGTGTTCTTTCATCCCGACGGCGTGCTCGACGAAGTCACCATCACCAAGGCCTATGGCTGCCCGGTGGACATCATCGCGCACGGATTGCCGCACCGGGTGTATCACCGGCACTAATATGAAAAAAAGGTTTTCAAATGTTTGATTTTTTACACTTCGACTTCATGCGCACCGCCCTGCTTTCGGGCGTGCTGGTCAGCGTCGCGTGCGGCGTCGTGGGAAGCCTCGTGGTTGTCAACAGGCTTTCGGCGCTCTCGGGCGGTATCGCCCACGCCGCCTATGGCGGCCTGGGCCTCGCGGTTTTTTTACGGTGGCCCCCGCTATTGGGCGCGGTGCTTTTTTCCTTGGCCGCTTCGGGGGTCATGGGATACGTCAACCAGCGAAACAAGGAGCGTTCGGATACGGTCATCGGCGTGGTATGGGCCGCGGGCATGGCTTTCGGGATTCTCATGATCGACGTGTCCAAGGGATATTACGTTGACATGATGAGCTACCTGTTCGGCAGCATACTGGCTGTCCCGTGGAGCAGCGTCGTGTTCATGACGATTTTGGATATCATCATCATCGTTACCGTCGTACTCTTGTTTAAGGAGTTCGTTGGAATTTCCTACGATGAGGAATTTTCGCTCATCAGCGGAGTTCCCGTAAAAATCCTTTACTATATACTCGTTGTGCTCATCGCTTTGTCGGTAGTGCTGCTCATACGCGTTGTCGGGCTCATTCTCGTGATCGCGCTTTTCACCATTCCGGCATCCATTGCGGAAATGTTCACAAAAAACCTGAAACGGATCATGGTCATCGCTTCTGCTTTGGGAATTGTCTTTACAATTTCAGGACTTATGCTTTCGTATTTTCTCGATATCACCTCGGGCGCGACCATCATTTTAACCGCGGTATCTGCGTATGGCTTGGCGCTACTGGGAAAAAAACTGAAGTTACTATAGAAGTGACTATAAAGGAGTAAAAGGAATGCGCATTCTTTCGGGCATACAACCGTCGGGCACGCTGCATATTGGAAATTATCTGGGCATGATTCAACCCATGGTGCAATCGCAGCAACTAGGCGAACTTTTTTGTTTTTGCGCCAATCTGCACAGCTTAACGTCCGTTTCCGACGGAAAAAAACTATCGGCGTATACGTATGAAGCCATTTTAGATATGCTGGCTCTGGGCATCGATCCCGAAAAATCGGTTTTTTGGGCGCAGTCAGACGTGCCGGAGGTGACGGAGTTGACATGGTATCTCAATAATGTTACGCCCGTCGGCCTCCTGGAGCGGTGCCACTCATATAAGGATAAGGTAGCCAAGGGACTGCCCGCCAACAACGGCCTTTTTTCGTATCCGGTGCTCATGGCCGCGGATATTCTTTTATATCAATCAACTATCGTTCCGGTGGGTAAAGATCAAAAGCAGCATGTTGAAGTCACCCGCGACATCGCCATCAAGTTCAACGCGATGTATGGGGAAATTTTTACGATTCCAGAACCGCAAATCAAGGAGGAGGTGGCGGTGGTTCCGGGAGTGGACGGCCAGAAAATGTCCAAATCCTACGGCAACACCATCGACATTTTCGCGCCTGAAAAGGAGTTGAGGAAGAAAATCATGAGCATCGTCACCGACCCCACGCCCCTCGAAGCCCCCAA